>ENA-OWZM01000021-OWZM01000021.1-human-gut-metagenome-genome-assembly--contig:-NODE-21-length-150484-cov-17.2389_pt1 | contig 150484 bp, 131 predicted proteins | sample MGYA00249259_ERZ652113 | MGnify/ENA primary metagenome ERZ652113 (study PRJEB26925, sample SAMN05827264) | human gut metagenome | biome: ENVO:2100002; feature: ENVO:00000062; material: ENVO:00002003...
TCGTGCCCAAGATAGTTAGCTGGAAACGGCTTGTGAAAATAGGTAGCCGCCGACTTGATCAAAACGCTCTAAGAGAGATCTTGGAGCGTTTTTTGCATGAAAACATTTATATAACCCAAAAAATCGGCCCCGCCGCGTGGAAAACTCCAACGCAGCGGGGCCGATGATTTATTGGGTGGTATATCCTTTAAGAAGGAAGCTTCCGCTTAGCCCTTGCCGGCGCAGCCGAACAGCTCGATCTTTTCCTTGCACTTATCGATGATGGCCTGAGAGCCGGGAGCCAGCAGCTTGCGGGGGTCGAAGCCCTTGCCCTGCTGATCCTTGCCAGCCTCGATATACTTGCGGGTGGCCTCAGCGAAGACCAGCTGGCACTCGGTATTGATGTTGATCTTGGAGACGCCCAGGCTGATGGCCTTTGCGATCATGTCGTCAGGGATGCCGGTGCCGCCGTGCAGGACCAGAGGAATGTTATTGGTAGCCTTATGGATGCGGTCCAGAGCCTCGAAGTCCAGACCCTTCCAGTTGGCGGGGTAGACGCCGTGGATGTTGCCGATGCCGGCGGCCAGGAAGTCGATGCCCAGAGCAGTGATCTTTGCGCACTCTGCGGGGTCAGCAATCTCGCCAGTACCCACAACGCCGTCCTCGACGCCGCCGATGGAGCCGACCTCAGCCTCGATGCTCATGCCCTTGGAGTGTGCCAGAGCGACCAACTCCTTGGTCTTCTCCACATTCTCCTCGATGGAGTAGTGGCTGCCGTCGAACATGATGGAGGAGAAACCGGCCTCAACGCAGGCCTTGCAGCCCTCGTAGGTGCCGTGGTCCAGATGCAGAGCGACCGGGACGGTGATGCCCATGGAATCGACCATTGCATCGACCATAGCAGTGACGGTCTTGAAGCCGGTCATGTACTTGCCGGCACCCTCGGAGACACCCAGGATGACAGGACTCTTCATCTCCTCGCAGGCGGTCAGAACAGCCTTGGTCCACTCCAGGTTGTTGATGTTGAACTGAGGCACACCGTAGTGGCCGTCACGAGCTTTGATGAGCATTTCGGTTGCATTTACCAACATTATTATTACCTCCAAAAATTATCGGGGTCTGTTCGTACCCACACAGCGCTTTGTGCATGGTTTAACGAAGTTGCACCCTAAGTATACCCCAAACAGCGGGTAAAATCAATCCACCGGAGAGTTTTTGTAACCAAACCGAAGCTTTCTTGGCCAGCGGTGTGCTCGAAAGACAGAGAAATAAGTGGGATGCAGCATTTTATACAGGCTTCGACAACATCCGGCCAGACCGGCGGCGGAGGCACCAAAGTAGACGATTTTCAACAGGAATCCACATTCGTCAAAATGATGTTGGATAAAAAGGCAAAACAAGTGCCGCTCTGCTTCAAAAATTTGTCATAATTCTGACTTGAAAATTACAAAATGTATGCAGTGTTCTGAGTCTGTCGAGATAAGATTGTGGAAAACCTTGTGGAAAGTGTGGAATTCCACCCGGAAAACAGGCTTGAACGCTTGAGTTTTGAACTTTCTCCACAGGGTTTTCAACTTGTGGAAAAAACAGGGCGGGTATACGGATGGTAAAGCGGTCTGAATGTGGAAAACTTTTACCACAGGCAAAAAGACGGATAACTGGCGCGCAAAAGACAACACTTCTCCCATGAGGCGCTGCCCGGGCGGGCGGCACAGAAATTTCACGGGAAGAAAAAGCGCAATTCTATGGCAAACCCCTGCTGCTTATGTTATACTTTAAGATGAGTTATAAGCGCTGTACGTCTGAAATGCGTCAGTGCCTGCCGCAAAATGCAGCTTTACAGCGCTGCGGCCCTGAAAACTCGCTTGAAGCGATACGATGACGCCGGGCCGGAAGGACCTTGGCGTCCTGCGATAGAAACGGAAGGAGAACGTCATGGAAGAACGCAATATGCCCCGCCGTCCCCGCCGCGAAAAGGCCGACGACCAGCCCCGGAACGAGAGTCTCGTCTACGGCAAGAACCCGGTCACAGAGCTGCTGAAGAGCGGCTCCGGCGTGGATACGGTGCTGCTGGCCGAGGGCATGGCCCCGGCTGTGGCCGCTTACTATACCGCAATGGCGAAGGAAGCAGGTGCCACCGTCAAGCGGGTACACCCCAACAAGCTGCGCCTCATGACCGGCACCGAGAGCCATCAGGGCGTGGCCGCCTTTGCCAGTGAGATCGAATACGCAACGGTGGAGGACCTGCTGGCCGCTGCCAAAGAGAAGGGCGAACCGCCCTTCCTCGTGCTGAGCGACGGCATCGAAGACCCCCACAATCTGGGCGCTGTCATGCGCTCGGCTCTGCTGTGCGGCGCTCACGGCATCGTCATCCCCAAGCGGGGCGGCGCATCCGTGACCCCCACCGTCATCAAGTCCAGCGCCGGTGCGGCTGAGCGTCTACCCGTGGCCCGTGTGGCCAACATCGGCGAGACCATCCGCCGCCTCAAGGAGCAGGGCGTTTTCGTCTACTGCGCCGACATGGACGGCGTGTCCCTGCGCAAGAACAACCTCACCGGCCCCATTGCGCTGGTGCTGGGCAGCGAGGGCAGCGGTGTGTCGCAGCTGGTCAAGAAGCTCTGCGACGGCGTTGTGAGCCTCGATATGACCGCACAGGGCACCGGCGTGGACAGCTTCAATGTCTCGGTGGCCGCAGGCATCATCCTGTATGAGATCCAGAGCCAGCGCGCCGCACAGGGCTGAGCTGGCCCGTGCCGAACGAAACAAGGGAGGGAAGATCAGGATGCCAAAGGATGACGAGCGGAAGGAAATGACGCAGGAAGAGCTCGACGCCCGCGAAGAAAAATTCCGCACCTTTTTTACCACCAGTGTAGCCCAGATCCCGGAGGAGATGACCCGGCGGGACGGTGAGAATGAAGAAAAGCCCAAGAGCCTGCTGGGCCGGCTGTTCCACCGTGAAAAGGCCGAACAGCGGGAAGGCGGCACACCCGAAGAGAGCCGTACCGGCGAGATACAGCTGGGCGGCGAGGAGCCGGAGGAACCCTCCGACCTGGAGCTGGTCCTGGCGCTGGAAGAGGAAGTCGCAGGGCCGAAGCCCGAGCAGCCGAAGCCAGCCGAGCCGGTCAGCATCCCCCAGCCTGAGCCGGAAAAGCCCCAAAAGCCCGCAGAACCCATCAAAGCGCCGGAGCCGCCTGCTCCCAAGCCGGAGAAAAAGCCGGCAGAAAAGCAGGCCGCGCCCCGGAAAAAGGCGGTCCAGTACGGGCCGCGCACCCCGCAGGAGCAGTACGAGGACCGGGAGATGCAGGCGCTCAAAGCCATGCTGTTTGGTGCAAAGCTTCCGCCGCAGGAGGAAGAGCCTCCCCAGCCGGTGAAGCCCGCAGAACCGGAAAAGAGCACCCCGGCAGTTCCGGTCATCGCAGCGAAACCGGACGCAGAAAAAGAGCCGGATGCAGCGCCGGAGAAGCCTGCCGTGCCGATGCCCGCGATGGTGTTTGCAGAAGATAAGGCATCGAAGCCCCATGCGGCCCCGGCGATGCAGTTCTTCGGCAAGGGCGACGACGAGAAAGCGCCCGCAGCCCCGGCCCGCGCGACGCCGCCGGACAATGACGACAGCATGAGCCTGCCGCTCATGGTCCTGAACGACGGCGACGAGGCGGCTCCGGTGGAGCCGCCGAAGGAGGAAGCGCCTGCACAGCCGGCCGAAGAGGCCGGTACTGCCCCGGCTGCTCCGGAGGCTGCACCCGTCGAGGAAGCGCCTGTCGAAGAGGAAAAAACGCCCGAGACGCCGGAACAGGTGGGGGAACGGCTGCACCAGATGGGCGCGGCCCTTACATTGCGCTGTGCGCTGGGCGGCATCCTTGCACTGGTGCTGCTCCACTTCGGCCTCGCCGCAGAGGGCCTTGTCGGCCCGCTGGGCGGCCTTGACCCCGTAACTGCCCCGGCGGCCTTCTATGCCGCTGATCTGCTCTTCCTGACGCTGGTGCTGGCTGTGGGCTGGCCCGTCGTGAGGGACGGCCTGAAGGGGCTGCGAGGCGAACGCCCAAGCATGGAGACCATGCCCGCGATGGCAGCCTGCGCTGCGCTTTTGCAGGCCGCTGTGGCCCTGCTGAACGCGCAGAACTATCAGGCGTCCAGCTTCACCCTTCTGTCCGGCATTGCGGCGCTGGGGCTGTTCCTTGCACTGCTGGGCGACCGTGTCCTTCTGGCCTCGGTCCAGGGCGGCTTCAAACTGGCGCAGGCCGGTCCGGAGCATCGCGGTGCGTTCCGCACCAAGGACAAAGACCTTATCCGCATCCTCTCCAAGAACATGGACGAAAAGGACCCCTGGGTGCTGCTCAGCCGACCCGCCGAGTGGGACGACGCGATGGTGGAGCAGGGCTTCGGCCCCCGCGCCTGTGAGCGCCGCGCCCGTAAGACGAATTACATCCTGCTGGGTGCGGCTGTGTTGGCCGGTCTGGTCTTCTGCGTCTTTGGCGGCGGCCTCAACGGCGGCGCTGCGGCGCTGACCGCTGTGCTCTGCATGGGTTCGCCTCTGTCCTCCACCCTCATCGCAGGCTTTGCATCCCTGCGGCTGCAGCAGTCTGCCGCTGCCTCGGGTGCGGTGATCCCCGGCTGGGCGGCGATCGAGGAACTGGGCGGTGTGGATACCGTTCAGGCTGACGCCGATGAGCTGTTCACCCCGGACAGCGCCATGCTCGAGGACATCCGCATCTTCAAGGGCGGACGCATCGACCGGGCCATCCTCTATTCGGCCAGCGTCCTGAGCAAGTGCTGCAACACCCTGAGCGGCCTGTTCCGCCAGATCATCGAGGACCGCACCGACATCCTCTACCCGGTCAAGGACCTGGAGGTCCATCGCGGCCTCGGTTTCTCCGCATGGTGCGACAACAACCGCATCCTCATCGGCACCCGTGCGTACATGGAAAAAGAAGAAGTTCCCCTGCCCGACGAGGAATATGAGGCCAAGCACTCCAAGAACGGTGAGCTGCAGATCCTCTATCTGGCCGTGTCCGGCAGTCTGCACGCCATGTTCGTGCTCCGCTATGTGGGGGGACGGAACGCCGCCCGCAGTCTGGAACAGCTGCAAAAAGAGAATATCCAGCTGCTGGTGTCCTGCCAGGACCCCACCCTGACCGCACGGCACATCACCGACGCCTACCATCTGCCCGAGGGCATGGTCGTCCTGCTGGATCAGGAGCAGTGTGCCGCACTGGGCGCTGCCACCGCCAAAGACACCGGCTCCGAAGGCTGCTGCATCCTTTGTACCAACGGCTTTGCCAGCCTGACCGGCGGTCTGCGGGCCGCAGAGCAGGCCCAGAACGCCGAGACGACAGCTACCACGGTGCAGCTGGTGTCGGTGTGGTTCTCGGTGGCCATCGCCGTCCTGCTGACCTATGCGGGCAGCGTGGGGATGCTGAGCGTGGCTGCGGTGCTGATGTATCAGGCGGCATGGAGCGCTCTCAGCATTGCCGTGTGCGCACTCAAGCAGCATAGTTGAAAAAATAAATAGGAAATATTCTCAAAATAAATAGGAATTATTCTTGATTTTCGCCCGAAATTCTGGTATAATACCCTCAGAGACAAGGAAGACCTATCGCACACCCGGTACCGAACAAAGCGGGCTGTGCGTAGAATAAACCAAACCGGACACAGCCCATACTGGCAGTGTCAGACTATCTGAGAGGAGAACAGATTATGGAACTCAAGGGAACCAAGACCGAGAAGAACCTGATGGAAGCTTTTGCAGGCGAGAGCATGGCCCGCAACAAGTACACCTACTTTGCAAGCGTCGCAAAGAAGGAAGGCTACGAGCAGCTGGCCGCTATCTTCGAAGAGACCGCCGGCAACGAGAAGGAACACGCCAAGCTGTGGTTCAAGGCCCTCTGCGGCGGCTCCATCCCCGACACCCTGACCTGCCTCGACATGGCAGCCAGCGGCGAGAACGAAGAGTGGACCGATATGTACCCCCGCATGGCAGCGGAGGCCAAGGAGGAGGGCTTCACCCAGCTGGCCGCTCTCTTTACGATGGTGGGCCAGATCGAAAAGGAGCATGAGGCACGCTACCGCGCCCTTGCCGCCAACCTCAAGGAGGGCAAGGTCTTTGCCCGTGAGGAACAGCAGGTGTGGGTCTGCCGGAACTGCGGCTACACCTATATCGGCAAGTCTGCTCCCCTCAAGTGCCCGGTCTGCGCACATCCCCAGAGCTACTTTGAGCTGAAGGCCAAAAATTACTGAGTTTTTTCAGATATTCCGTCCGATGAGAGCCGCCGCACCTGTATAAAGTGCGGCGGCTCTTTTGCTGTCTGGCGAAATACAGTCTGCACGATTTGTATAAATTTGGCGGGGGTGTTTTAGTGTCTTTCACGAAAAGGTGCGCGAAATTGTGACACTTCTGGCGAAGAACTTGACCCTTCTTTTGGGTGCGTGTACAATAAATAGTAAGGGGAATTTTGTGCAGAGCACATTGCGATAAACCTTATCCAAAGGAGGGAAGCGCAACCCTATGAATAAGATCACACGGCTTGCAGCGGCGTTTGTGCTGAGCGGGCTGCTTCTGGCAGCTCCTGCCGCACAGGCGGCCCCCGCATTGCTGGGAGCATCGGCGAACTTTGAGCTGGAAGTGAACGAGATGGAGCTGGAGATCACGGCAGACGACCCCCGCCCCAAAGCCTATCTTTACACCGGCGGGCAGAGCGACTACTACTTCATCGTCTGGATGAGCAGCAACCCCGCCGTGGCTACCGTGGACGGCGATGGCCGTGTCACCGGCCGCAATGCCGGGGAGGCGACGATCACCGCCATCACTGACCGGGGCGAGTGCGCTGCCTGCAAGGTGACTGTCCGCAAGGAGAGCGGCGATGCGGCCAGCAAAAAGCCTGCCCTCGACCACACCACCCTCAACCTCGTTATCCAGTACAACAACGCCCACCCCAGCCAGAAGCTGCAGCTCATCAACACGAGCGGCTCCTTTGTCTATGCCTACCAGTGGATGAGCAGCAACCCCGAGGTGGCAACGGTGGATCCGGAGGGCCTTGTCACGGCCCAGAAGCCCGGCACCACCACCATCACGGCGCTGGCCACCAACGGTCAGGCGCTGCGCTGCGCCGTTACCGTCAACAGCGATGTCGGCAAGGTGACTCTGAATAAGCGCGACCTGCTGCTCCGCACGGTGGGCAGCAAAGAGGCACTCACAGCGTCTGTCGCTGTGGAGAACGGCGTGAATGTACCCATCACATGGGTCAGCAGCAATCCCGGCGTCGCTACTGTGGACGCTTCCGGTGTCGTGACTGCCGTCGCCGACGGCGAGGCAAAGATAACGGCTCTCTCGCCGGATGGACGCTTCGACAGCTGCAGCGTTTTCGTGGGCCTTGCGGCAGACAAGTACGACACGGAAGAGGACCTGGCCGAGGAGCTCAAGCTTCCGGACCCCTATGTAGCGGTCCGGATGAACCGGCTGAGCTGAACCGAAAGTACAAAGAGGAAGCCCCGTACTGCATCGTTCGATGTGGTGCGGGGCTTTTGCTTATTGATTTACCAGCTCAATAAAGGCTTTCATCTGGGGCGTGAGCCATTTGTCCTTGTGATAGAACAGCTGCCGGTGCATGGTGACAGCGCAGTCGGGGACATGGAGGCGGGCGATACGCCCGGCGGAGAGGGCAGGACGGACGATGTACTCGGGCAGGAAGGAGAACCCCATCCCGCGCTCCACCATCTGGCAGAGCAGCGAGGCGCTGCCCAGCTCGATGTAGGGATGGACAGACAGCCCGCGGGCGGCGAGGCGCTGGTCGAGGGCGTCACGGTAGCTCATGCCCCGCTCTGTGAGAAGAAATTCCTGTTGAGCCAGAACATCCAGCGGCACTTCGGCCTTGTCGGCCAGCGGATGCCCGGCGGGGGCCACGAAGCAGACCGGCTCCGGCACATTGACGGCCAGCGTCAGGCTGGGCAGGAGCAGAGGCTGGTCGAGGGTGTAGGCCAGGTCGATCTGGTTCGCGCTCAGCAGCCGCAGCATCTCGTCGGCGGTGGCGGTGCGGAGCACCAGCTCCACCTGTGGGCAGAGGGCGTGGAACTGCTGCAGCAGGTCGGGCAGGAAGGTGCTGCATACGGAATCGGCCAGTGCCACCCGCAGGGTGCCGCTGACGGCCCGGGCAGGCAGCAGCGCGGCCTTGGCCTGCTGGGCCGTGATGAGAAGGGCGCGGGCATAGCTCTGGAACGTCTGGCCCGCGTCGGTGAGGCGGACGGTCTTGCCCACCCGGTCAAAGAGAGGCGTACCCAGCTCTGCTTCCAGCTGGGAGATCTGGGCCGATACCGCCGACTGAGAGTAGCCCAGCTCCCGCGCAGCGCTGGAAAAGCTGTGCAGCTCGGCGATATGAAGGAAGGTGTTGATGTTTCGGAGCTCCATAACAGTCCCTCCGGCGTCAGCGGCGGTCGATTCCGGTGACGGTCAGGACCTCGCCGTCCACCTTGAAGTGGACTTCCAGCCCGCCGAACTCCATGCCGTAGACCCGCTCCGGGTCGTGCTGGTAGGAGGGGCGGGGGTCGTTTTCCAGCACACCCTGCAGCGCGGCCTGCTGGTCGGCAGGCACTCTGGCCCAGAGGCCGGCGTCGCAGACCATGGTCAGGTGGTGGAACTGGGTCTGTGCCGTGAAGCCCCCGGCGGCGTCCGGGTGGCAGTCGGCGTAGGGGATATAGGGCTTGATGTCGTAGATGGGGGTGCCGTCCATCAGGTCGGCGCCCCGCACGATGAGGACGGGGCCGACGTCAGGCCGGTGCTCGATGGCTTCCAGCTGGACGCTGGACAGTCCCAGCGGATTGGGCCGGAAGGGCGAGCGGGTGGCGAATACGCCCATCCGGGTGTTGCCGCCGAGGCGGGGCGGCCGGACGGTGGGGGACCAGCTGTCCCGCACCGCGCCGGAAAACTGCCACACCAGCCAGATGTGGCTGAAATCCTCGAGGCCGCGCACGGCGTCGGCGTTGCGGTATTCGGGGGTAAAAATGACCTCGCCCCGCAGGCTGTCCACCAGCCCGCTCTGGCGCGGGATGCCGAACTTGGTGGGGAAGGCGGTGCGGATATGGGCGATGACCTTGAGGGTCATTTCTTCGGGTGCAGACATGGGGACTCCTCCTTATTATAAGCCACGGCAGAAGCCCACGGCACGGCCCTCGATTTGGATCTCTTCCAGCTGGGGGCCTGCGAATACCATGGGAGGGCAGACGGCGGTGTTGTCGGCCAGCAGCATGACGGTCTCGCCCTGGCGGTGGAAGTGCTTGAGGGTGGCTTCCTCGCCGATGCGGACAGCGGCGATCTCGCCCTGCTCCACCTCGGGCTGGCGGCGGATGCAGACGATGTCGCCGTCGCAGATGGTGGGGGCCATGCTGCTGCCGTGGCAGGTGAGGGCGAAGTCGGCGTGCCACGCGGCGGGGACGCCGATGTAGCACTCGATGTTCTGCTCAGCGGTGATGGGGGTGCCGCAGGCGATGGAGCCTACGAGAGGCACCCGCGCCATCTCAGGCAGAGGCTCGAAACCCGGCGGAGGGCAGGGCAGGTCTGCGAGACCCATGAGCCACGCGGGTGTGGTGTCCAGAGCGGCGGCCAACTCCTCGAGCTTGGCCCGGGGCAGGTCGTTGATGCCCTTTTCCAGCTTGGTGATGGAGGATTTGGAGCGGTAGCCCATCCGGGCGGCCAGCTCTTCCTGCGACAGGCTCAGCTGCTCCCGGCGCTGCCGGATGCGGCTGGACAGATCGGTATCGGACATATAGGGCCTCGCTTTCTCTGCGGTTTGCACGATTTTCGGTGTTCTGAGGACAGTATAGCAAAAAATTTACTATAAATCAACTTTTTAGGGACTATTTTGCGAATGATGTTGACAAATAATCAACCTGAAGATATAATACAACCAATGATTGTACGGAACGCTTTGAGCACAAAACTGAAAGGAGAAACGCCTATGACCGATACCATGATGATCCGCGACTGCATCCGCAGCCAGGGCATGAAACTGGGCCATGTGGCCCATGTTCTGGGCATCACCAACAACACCCTCCGCTGCAAGCTGGAAAATGAGAGTGAATTCAAGGTGAGTGAGGCCGAAAAACTCTCGAAGATGCTGGGGATGACCGTCGAGCAGCGCGACCGCTGCTTCTTTGGCCCGGCGGGCTGAGGGAAAAAAGGGGATGGAAGCCATGACACAGGAACAGCGCAAGAAGACGAAGGAGGCCCTCAGCCGCTGCGGGCAGAAAAACTGGGTCTACGGCCCCTGCAACTGGGGCTGGAAGCGGGCCATCCAGCTGGCCGAGGAGTATTATCGCGAGGCGGATCCGGGCCTGCGGGGCAGCATCCTGCAGCTGCGCTACATGGAAAGGCGGAGGCGGGAAGAGGTGATGGACAAGCTGAACATCGGTTACAGCACCTATCAGAAGGCCCACGACGACCTGCTGAGCACCATCGCGGTCTTTGCCGCCCACTACGGCGAGCTGTGACGCAAAAATGCCCCCTGACCGTCCGGTCAGGGGGCATTCGTGTGCTCAGTGTTTCTTCTCGGGGGTGTCGCAGTGCTGGTGGCAGGAGGCACAGTTGCCTCCGCAGCCCTCGCCTTTCCAGCCGCCCTGCCGGGAGATCCACACCACCGCCAGTGCGAACAGGACAGCCAGCACCAGCAAGGTGATGATACCGCGTACAGTGATCATAAAAAAGACCTCTCTTTCGAAAGAATTCCAACCCCAGTATACACCATCTGCCCCCGGAGAGCAACCGGAAAGCGCTGTCGGCTCAAACTTTTTTCGAAAAACGAAAATTTGGGCTTGCATTTGGACAAACGGAGTGGTATAATAAACACGTTCCGATTCGGAGGATTAGCTCAGCTGGTTAGAGCACCTGCATCACACGCAGGGGGTCTGGGGTTCGAGTCCCTAATTCTCCACCAAACGTAAGGCCGTTTACCTGAAAAGGTAAGCGGCTTTTTCTTGTACCTGCGTGATTTTTGATATGCAAAAGTGAAGCGGAATCCTGATATGATGTGGCAGGGCGTTTCATCATTTCAGCACGAACCGCTTCGGCTTCTTCACGGGTAACGTAAGTGCCGACTGTTTTCATAACTGTAATACCTGTGTGGGGGTCTGGGATTGGCATTCGGAGCAGCCATGGTTTCCGGCGTGTTCCGGACATTTTTGTAATGCTGTCATAGCCTTGAAATCATAGCAAGATGTGAATGACCGCCGAATCGGTCGAGGATCGTTCGGAGTCCGCTTCTTAATGATCCAAGGGCGCGTAGTTCCAGTCGGTATCCTCATCAATATATCGCCGCCCATCGTCCGGCAGTTCCAGCGGTTCTGCAGGGATGATGGCGCCCCAGTGGTTGACCATCACAAAGGGTGCAGTCTCACAAGGAATGCCCCGGCACTCATCATCATGCCGGACATCGTAGGCATACAGGCCATCCGGGACAGTATCCCTCTTGATGCGGATGCTGGTGAACAGCGCAGGCTTTCCGCAAACCGTGATCTCTTCGTAGGGTTCGGTCATTGCATGAAAGGTCATAATCTGTCCTCTCCTTATATAAAGAAGCAGGACAATCCACACGGACTGCCCTGCAAAAGTAAAGGGAGAGCATCCGAAGATACTCCCCAGTAGATAATTATTTTTTTCTTACCATGCAGCGCTTTTTGAAGAATGCGATGCCATAACAGAGGATGTCATCATAGTCATCCCGGAAGTCCGCTGCATATATCCGGTCATTGATCTGCTGAATGGCAGTATCACAGGCATCCGGCAGAGCATCCAGAGTTTTGGCATACTTGGCTTCAAAAATTGCCACACGGCCATTGCGGATGTCCTTTACAATAACATCGCTGCGTCCCTCACCATGCTCTTTGTTGGATTCCACCACATAGCCAGCACCAGTAAAGATGCCTGCAAGGAAAGCGTGGTAAAAATCCTCCCGGTAGTCGTGGTAGCTGATGGTCATACGCAGCAGCTTGGTCATCTCTTTTGTCAGAGCTTCGTTGTTTCCGCTCCAGACTGCATCAAACAACGGGCTGCGGTTCCATGCCTTTGCACTGTCATCAAACCATTTGCTTACAGTGGTTTCAAAAATTTCCCGAATCTCTGCATTGGGAATCATCAACGCAGAGCAGCCATCCGGCAGCGAATCTGTCAGATCCTTATCCCGCACCTTGGTCAGATAGCCTGTCAGATACAACACACTCCAAAGATTTTCCTCCGAGGAGTGCAGATAATCGTAGGTCAGGTTTTCTTCAATATGCTGAACGATGGAGCCGCCAGCCATCAGCGTTTCGAGCTTTGTGGTGATATTGTCGCCTGCATAGTCGATGAAGGAACGGATGATGGCGTTATCACTGGTGTTTTTCCAATAGCTTTTCGGCTTCTGTGTTACACCATACTGGAAATCCCGCAGATAACTGATCACGTCCCACGGGCAATAAATGTCTGCATCGCCAAAATGATAGCCGTCGTACCATGCCTTGATTTCAGCAGACTGCGATTCAAGACCAGCATCGTTCAGCATTTGATCGACATCTGCCTGTGTGAAACCAAAGGATTCGCTCAACCGGGGAGAAAGAATCGTATCCGAAACGAAATTGTTCGTCCCGGTAAAGATGCTTTCTTTGGCAATTTTCAGGCAGCCGGTAACAACAGCAAAGTCGAGGGAGGTGTTGTCTTTGAGCGTGGTGCTCATTATAGCCCGCATCACGTCCAGCATCTGCGAATAATATCCGTTGCTGCTGGCTTTGGCAATGGGAACATCATACTCATCCAGAATGACGACCGCCGACTTTTTGAAATGGATTTCCAGCATCCGGGTCAACAGCAAAAAGCAGCTTTTGGTTTCATCCATGGATGAAGTGCGTCCCAGAATCCGCTTGAAGATGCCTTTGTCATCGTCGGAAATAGCATCGTCATCCAAAAGAAACTGATAATCCTGAAATGCAAATGCCAGCTTCATGCACAGCATTCCATAGGCACTTTCAAAGGTCAGACCGTCCGTATCCTTGAAAGAGAAAAATACCACAGGACACTGGTTCATCCATTTCTTGCAAAGCTCTGTATTTTTGGAGATCGCCAATCCCTCAAACATCTGCTTGCTGTCTTTGCGGATGTCAAGAAAATTTGCAAGAGTGCTCATACCGAGAGATTTTCCGAAACGGCGAGGACGAGTGATCAAGTTGACTTTGGGAATGCCGCCATCCAGAATCTCTGCAATCAGATGGGTCTTATCAATATAATAATATCCTTTGGTACGAATCTCTGAGAAATTCGAGATTCCAACAGGAAACTGCAAATCTTTCATGCAATGCTCCTTTCCGCTCACAGAGGAGAGCTTTCAGAACTTACTACTGTAAGTGTACCATGAAATATAGAATCATACAAGAATCAAGTGACATCGAAATAGAGCAGTTTTATTATGCTGCGTTCAGTCTGGTGGCTTTATAGCAGTCTGCGCACATTCCCTCATGGGTAACTGCAAATTCTGCCGCCTGCATGATAGCCTTATTCACATCGAGCATAGAGGCTGCTTCTACGGTGCGTTCTTCCTTGCCGACCTTTTCACGGTGGCGGGTCTGCGGATTGTAGTCCCATTTCGGAGTGGTGTAGGTATAAGGCACGGCTTCTTCACCTCTGCCCAGGCATACGCCCAGCTTACATAGGACCCTCTGTGCATCGTTCTATGGCAAAGAACACAAAAAGAGATCCACTGCTCGAGGTTGAGCAGTGGATCCCTTTTACATGGTTTGGGGGTTGTTTTAGCCGCAGTGGCCGCAAGCGGCACAGGCGGCAGGGGTAGCAGCGCAGCCGCCCAAGGCGGTCTCCCGCAGTTCGGCAGGCAGGTGGCGGCCCACGGTGTACATGGTATCCAGCATTTGATCAAAGGGGATCAGCTGGTGGATGCCGCTGAGGGCCATCTCTGCTGCCACCAAGGCGTTGGCTACACCGGCAGCGTTGCGGTTCTGGCAGGGGTATTCCACCAGACCGCCCACCGGGTCACATACCAGACCCAGCATGTTCATCAGCACGGTAGAGGCTGCATCCAGACACTGCTGGGGGGTACCCCCCATGAGCTCCACGGCTGCAGAGGCTGCCATGGCAGATGCAACGCCTATCTCAGCCTGGCAGCCGCCTACAGCACCTGCCACCGTGGCATTTCGCATAGCCAGATAGCCCACAGCACCGGCGTTGTACAGAGCGTCTATGATGCGCTGGTCGGAGATGCGGTAGCACTCCTGAAGGGCCAGCATCATGCCCGGCACCACGCCTGCAGAACCTGCAGTGGGAGCCGCCACGATCAGCCCCATGGAGGCGTTCACCTCCAGCACTGCCATAGCGTAGATCATGGCCTTGCCCAGCACGTCACCGCAGATGCTCTTTTTGCGACCGTAATGAGCCTCCAGCTTTTTGGCCTCGCCGCCAATGAGTCCGCCCATGGACTTGATGGGCTTTTTCAGGGGCTGAGTGGCAGAGGTCCGCATGATCTCCCATGCTTTGTTCATGCGGTGGTCGGCGGCATCCCGGGGCATTTCGCCCAGAATGCACTCACGCTGACGCATTACTTCAGAAATAGGCAGCTGGTTTTGCTCACACAGCTCCAGCAGCTTTTCTGCGGAGTTAAAATCCATGTTCATCCAGTCTGTCCCTCCTTACGGCTGCACGATCATCACGTCGTTGATATTGGGGTTCTCCAGTAGCAGCTGGGCTACGCCCTCCGGCAGATGCTGGTCCGATTCCACGATGGTATAGGCTTTGTGTCCCTTTCCTTCACGGAACAGACGCATGAAGGCAATATTCACGCCCCGCTCACTGAGGATTTTGGTGATATGTGCCACCACGCCGGGCTTATCACGCTGCACCACGATGAGGGCATTGTACTCACCGGAGAAGTCTACTGCCACGCCGTTGATGCCCACGATGCGGACCTTGCCGCCGCCCAGAGACTCGCCTCGCACGGTCATGACCTGCCCGGCCTCGTTCTCCATACGGATATCCACCGTGTTGGGGTAGATGTCGGTCTCGGTCTCGTTGGGGGTAAAGCTGTAAGCCAGCCCCCGCTCGGTGGCAATGGCGAAAGAGTCCCGGATGCGGGTATCATCGGCAGAGAAGCCCATGATACCGCCCAGCAGCGCACGGTCGGTGCCGTGGCCGTGATAGGTCTTGGCAAAGGAGCCGTAGAGGGTGAAGTCTACCCGCTTTAAGGGCGGGGCAATCATCTTCTGGGCCAAATAGGCAATGAGCTCCGCACCGGCAGTATGAGAGCTGGAGGGCCCGATCATATTGGGACCAAGAACATCGAATACACTGATAAATGCCATGGGATATCACTCCTGTCAGTCAGAAGGTCTGGGCGGAAAACCGTTTCAGACCTTGGCTCCGCTCTTGTTGATAAACTTCTGGTAGATGGTCTCCACGATGACGCCGATGGCGTTGTCGCCGGAAACGTTGCAGGCAGTGCCGAAGGAGTCCTGAGTGATGTACAGGGCCACCATGATAGCGCAGATGGGGCCATTGGGGTCGCCGGCCTCAGCACCAAAGATCATGTACAGGAAGGGCAGAGCGGTCATGATGGAGCCGCCGGGAGCGCCGGGAGAAGCCACCATGGCAACGCCCAGAGTCATGATGAAAGGCACCACGATGCTCAGGCTGATGGGCAGCTGGTTCATCAGGCAGACAGCGGTAGCGCAGGCGGTGATGGTGATCATGGAGCCTGCCATGTGGATGTTGGCGCACAGAGGAACCACGAAGTTGCGGATCTGCTCGCTGACGCCGTCAGCAGCTGCACACTGCAGGTTGACAGGGATGGTAGCAGCAGAGGATTGGGTGCCCAGAGCGGTGGTGTAGCCGGGGATCTGGTTGCGGAGCATCTTGAGGGGGCTCTTGTGGCTCACAGCACCTGCAACGCAGAACTGCAGGAAGATGCAGACCAGATGCATGATGATGACCACAAGGAACACCTTCCACAGGATGCCCAGAATGGCAAAGGTCTTGCCGGACTTGGTCATGTCGATAAAGGTGCCGCAGACGTACAGGGGCAGCAGAGGGATGATAATAGAGTGCAGGACCTGATCGATGATGCCGGAGAAATCCTTCATGCCATTATAAAGGGTATCGCCGATGGTCTTGCCCCGCAGGGTGGACAGGCACAGGCCCATCACAAAGGCCAGAACAACAGCAGAGAGAGTGTCAAGGATCGGTGGGATGGAGATGGAGAGGTAGCTGGACAGAGAGTTGTCAGCAGTTGCAGCGATCTGCTCCAGAGCACCTTCGCTCATAAAGCTAGGGAACAGGCTGGCAGACACCAGATAGGATGCAGAGCCGGCGATCAGGGTGGAACCGTAGGCCAGTGCCACAGTGATGATGAGCAGCTTGCCTGCGCCGCTCTTCAAATCAGCGATACCCATGGTAACATAGGCCACGATCATCAGAGGGATGATGAACTTCAGGAACGAGCTGAAGATTCCAGATGCGGTAACGACCACGCGGCAGAACCACACCGGGAAGAACTGGCCGATGATGATGCCCAGCACAATGGCGATGACCAGCTTCGGCAGCAATCCGAGCTTCGCTTTTTTCTTTTCCATAGAGAATTTTCCTCCTTTTTTCCACTCGGTCAGGTGCCCTGCGGTGCTCTCTTTCCCATCAAAGCATTCGACCGATTTTCTGAAACGTCAAAATAAACCTTGACGTGTTGACACATTTAGTTTAACATATACATACACATGATTCAAATTCATAAAAATAAATTTATAGTTTAAAAATCTTAATGGTAAAGGAGCTTTGCCATGGAAGTGCGTCAGCTGAACACTTTGATCCGTGCGGCCCAGTTCCAGAGCTTTTCCAAGGCTGCGGAAAGTCTGGGCTATTCTCAGTCTGCCGTGACGGTGCAGATCAAGGCACTGGAAGAAGAATTGGGCGTGCGGCTGTTTGATCGCATGGGCAAGCGGGTAATATTGACTGCGCAGGGACGTCGTTTCTTGGAATATGCCCATTCCATTCTGGATACCATCCACAGTGCCCGTCAGGCCATGAGCGACGATACGGACCTGAACGGATGCCTGCATATCGGCACTCTGGAGTCTCTCTGTTTTTTCCGTCTGCCCGGGCTGATGCGGCAGTTCCGACGGGAAAACCCCGGGGTGAGCCTGCGTGTCACCACCGGCTCCCCGGAGGAACTGATCGAAAAAATGGAGCAAGGAGATGTGGATCTGATCTGCATTCTGGATGAGCCTCGCTACTCCAACAGCTGGCACAAGTGCAACGAGGTGCCGGAGGAGGTGGTGTTCGTGGCCTCTCCGGGCTTGGACCTGGGCCACCCGGGCCCCTACCGGGTGGAGGAACTGCTGGACAAGCCCTTTTTCCTCACAGAGCGCAATGCCAACTACCGCCACACCTTTGATAACTTTCTGGCCTCCCGGCAGATCGAGCTGACCCCGGCGCTGGAGATCAGTGACACTGCCTTTATTATTAAAATGTTGGAACGTTCCTCCGGCATTTCGCTGCTGCCCCATTTTGCGGTGACGGAGTCCGCTGCAAGAGGGGGGCTGCGGATCCTGGAGGTGTCGGACTTCCGGCTCACCATGTACCGCCAGATGTTCTACCACTGCGACAAGTGCTGTACCCGGGAGATGCGTGCTTTTATCCATCTGGCCTCCGGGCCGGACCTTCCCCTGTGACAGCCCAGAGAATAAACAGAAGGATCAGCGTCCCAGACTGTGATATGTGCCCAGTTTTCTGGACGCTGGGGGCTGCGGAAAGCGGATCTTTATTTGTCAGAATTTCTCAAATGGAAAACGCAGCGGCATGGAATGCCGCTGCGTTTTTCTTGTTTGAGATCAGACGGTGCTGCCCTGAAAGAGTGAAGACGTAAAATTTTATCGCGGAATTTTGTGCAGGGTGATAAAATTGAACTGCGGGAATGGAATCCTCCAAAAGGAGAGGGAGGATATGCTATAATGAAACTGATTTATGGGATGTCGGATGTGGACGCTGTTTGGTGAGAGCGCTCACGAGAGGAGGCGGCAGTGGATGGACCTGCATTCGGAGCGACTGGAAGCGAAGCTGAAAGCGGTGGACTGGGCCGTGCGGGATGTACTCGTCGGCACCATGCGCAGCCTGCAGCAGCTGGATATCTGCCGGAAGGACTGCTTTTATTACATCCCCGCAGAGCGCCTGCAGGACAGCGATTTTCCTGTCCGCTATGTGGCCCTTTACCAGTCACAGTATGTGTTCGGCGCACAGGCAGGTGTCCGGTACTACGGCGAAGTCACGAAATGCAGCGCCGTCCGCCGGAGCGCGATCACAGAGGTCAGCCCCCGGCGAGGGACGGAAGAAAACCTTTATTACCGCTTCGACATCCGGGAATGGAAGCAGCTGAACCGGCCCATCGAGGCCAAAGAAACGGGCTTTGTAAGGGATTTTACCAACCTGTTCCTGCTGGAGCACAGTGTCCAGACGCCGGAACTCTGGCTCCGCACGGAAGAGGAATACCGCCTTTGTTCGGCCCTGAAGCGGGCCGTCTGGGGCGACACCATCAACGAACCGGACAACGGCCTTGCATTTGAATTCCGGGGCTTCACCGTGAGCTTTGCGGAGGGAAAAATTTTCGTTTCAGACGAAGGCCGCGCTTTTGCGCGGTATGAGCTCTCGCATTTTTTGCAGGATCCCGGCGCTGTGGTCCGGGGCATCCGAAGAGAATGTTTCCAGAGGGATTCCATGAGGGAACTCTCGAAGATCTGAATCATTCCTTTTATTTACTTCTGCACTCCTGCGGCGCACTGCTCGATGAACTGCTTGGCGACGCGGGGGCTGCGGCCTCCGGCACGGATGGCGAAGGCTTCGGCCTTGGTCAGCAGCTCGTCGTGGGGCATCTCGATGCCGTGCTGTTTGGCCAGCTCGGTGAGGATGACCTCGAACCGGGCTTTCTCGGGCCGCTGGAAGGTGACGGTGAGGCCGAACCGGGCCGAAAGGCTCATCAGCTCCTGACGGGTGTCGGTCTCGTGGATGTCGTCGCCAGTGCGGTCGGAGAGGGTCTCCTTGATGAGGTGGCGGCGGTTGGAGGTAGCGTAAACGGCGATGTTCCGGGCTCTGCCGCCCACGCTGCCCTCGAGGATGGCTTTCAGGGCCGCAAAGTTGTCGTCGTTGGCCGTAAAGCTCAAATCGTCGATGAAGAGGATGAACTTCAGTGGGTCCGCGGCCAGCTTGTCCATCAGATCGGGGATCTGATAGAGCTGGTTCTTCTTGACTTCCACGAGGCGCAGGCCGTCGGCGGCGAACTCGTTGGCGATGGCCTTGACGGTGCTGGACTTGCCCGTACCGGCGTCGCCGTAGAGCAGGACATTGTTGGCGGGCATCCCGGCCAGCAGGGCGCGGGTGTTGGCGATGACCTTCTCCCGCTCCTGCTCATAGCCCGGCAGCTCGTCGAGGCGCTGGGGGTCGGGGTAGCGCACCGGCACCAGCTGGCCGTTCTCGACCGTGAAGACGTGGTGCTTGGCGAACATGCCGTAGCCCTTTTTGCCCACCTCGCTCATCCGCTGGGCGTAGGCGGCGTGGAGGTCGATGGCCTTCGTCTCCCACCGGGGCAGGAAAGGCAGCTTGTCGGCGGCACCGGCGGCGTCCAGAAGCTCGTCCAGCGTCAGGCTGCACAGCTGCCGCAGGAGGTCCAGCTCATTGTCCAGTGCGGTCTGCAAGACGGGCGGCACTTCGCTGACAGCCGCCTGCCGGACACAGACCGTCTCGGCTTCGAGGACGGCAGCGGAAAGGTATTCGCCAAAGTTGGTGGTGTGCTCGAAGAGGGCTGCTTCGAAGGAAGCGGCCGCGTCGCACACAGCTCCCGTGCTCTGGGGGGCAGCGGCCATCCGGTCGGTGAGGTCAACAAATTTTGCAATGACGTCATCGTCCAGCAGGGCGCGGAAGATGACCAGCCCGTGGAGCCGGGCGTTCCATTCTGTGAGGTTCATAATCTTGTTCCTTTATACTCTTTTTTGGAAAACCTCTCCGTCACGCCTGCGGTTCATGGGCAGGCCTGTCTTCGTACAACCTCTCAGTCTGCTTCGCAGCCAGCTCCCCTTGTAGGGGAGCCTCTGGCGAAGAGATGAAGTTTTCCGCTATGCCAAGGCCTCCCCTCGATAGGGGAGGTGGCACGCCGTCAGGCGTGACGGAGAGGTTAAAAATTAAGCGTGTACTCCCAAAGTATACAGCGATGTAAGGCCCCGCGCAAGATGGTGTTTAATTATCTTCATGTTTGCCATGATTCACGTTACAAATCGTCGATTGACAACGGCCCGATTTATAGTATAATTGACCCAACAAATGCACAGATGGGAAAAAGTAACGCAGGATACCCGCTTTTCAGAGAGCTGCCGGACGATGCAAGGCAGCAGGCGGCCCGGCGCGGAATCCTCCCGGAGCAGCCTGCTGAAGGACGATATATGGGACGTCTGCTAAGCAGAGCCGGTGGCGGCCGTTAGAGCGCAGGGCTTTGTTGGAAGCCCGTGAGAGGGCGCGGAAAGCGTCAACGAGAGTGGTACCGCAGAGAGTTTTGGATTGATTCCAGGTCTTTGTCTCTTGTATAAGGAGACAGAGACCTTTTGTTTATCAGGTACTGCTTCTGAGAGTGTTTGGGAAAAAAGTGTGTAAAGTGGAAATTGGAAACGGAAACAGGAGAAACTCACCATGCAGTTGAACGGTTCTCAAATCTTTGTGGAGGTGCTCTGTGAGCAGGGGGTGGACACCCTCTTCGGCTACCCCGGCGGCGCAGTGCTGAACCTCTACGACGAGCTGTACAAAAACGCCGACCGCATCACCCATGTGCTGACCGCCCACGAGCAGGGCGCATCCCACGCGGCGGACGGCTACGCCCGTGCAACGGGCCGCACCGGCGTGGTGCTGGCCACCAGCGGCCCGGGCGCAACGAACCTCGTCACCGGCATCGCCACCGCCTATATGGACTCTGTGCCGATGGTGGCCTTCACCGGCAATGTGACCACGGAGGGCCTGGGCAAGGACGGCTTCCAGGAAGCCTATATCGAGGGCATCACGATGCCCATCACCAAGCACAACTTCACGGTGCGCCGGGTCGAAGACCTGGCCGACACCATGCGTGCGGCTTTCCGCATCGCCCAGAGCGGCCGCAAAGGCCCGGTGCTGGTGGACATCCCGAAGGATGTCACCGCCGCGGTGTGTGAGTTCACCCCGAAAAAGCCGGAGCCCATCCGCACCGTGACCACCTTCAACGAAGAGCAGGTCAAGTGGGCGGCAGAGATCATCAACGGCGCACAGCGCCCGCTGGTCTACTTCGGCGGCGGCGTCCGCTCGGCGGCCAGCTGCCGGCCCCTGCGTGACCTTCTGAAAAAGGCTGAGATCCCGGCCACCTATACCCTGATGGCCGCAGGCGTCGTGCCTTACGGCGACCCGATGAACATCGGCATGGTGGGTATGCACGGCTGCTACACCTCGAACCGGGCGGTGGCCGACTGCGATGTCCTTATTGCGGTGGGCGCCCGCTTCTCCGACCGCGTGGCCCTGAACCCCAAGACCTTCGCCAAGAATGCGACCATCATCCAGATCGACATCGACGCCAGCGAGCTGGGCAAGAACGTGGATGTTGACCTTGCCATCGTGGGCGACGCCGCCTATGTGCTGAACGCCATGCTCCCGATGATCGAGGATAAGAAGCATCCCGACTGGATGAAGATGATCCGCGAGTGGCAGGCACAGGATTACCACCCGGTATCCGACGCCTCCCGCCTGATGCCCCATCAGGTCATCGGCGAGGTCTGCAGCCAGTGCGGCCCCGAGGCGGTCTACGTCACCGATGTGGGCCAGCACCAGATGTGGGCGGCACAGTACATCCGCCACACCAAGAGCCGCGGCTTCATCACCAGCGGCGGCCTCGGCACCATGGGCTTCGGCTACGGCGCAGCCATCGGCGCACAGATGGCGCTGGGCCGCGACCAGCGGGTGGTCATGTTCACCGGCGACGGCTCCTTCCACATGAACCTCAACGAAGCCTGCACTGCTGTCAGCTGCGAGCTGCCCATCATCACCGTCATCTTCAACAATCAGGTGCTTGGCATGGTGCGCCAGTGGCAGACCGCCTTCTACGGCAAGCGCTTCTCCCAGACCGACCCCCACCGCAAGACCAACTTCGTCAAGCTGGCCGAGGGCTTCGGCCTCAAGGGCTACCACTGCGAGAACCTTGCTCAGTTCCAGGAGGCATTCGCCGACGCTCTGAAGCAGAAAGGCCCCACCTGGATCGAATGCATGATCGACAAGGACGAAAAGGTCCTGCCCATGATCCCCGGCGGCGGCGACATCAACGACATCATCATGAAATAAGGAGGACACAGCGACATGGAATCCAATCAGCGCAGGGTCATCAGCCTGCTGGTGGACAACCAGAGCGGCGTTCTGGCCCGGGTGTCCAGCCTGTTCTGCCGCAGAGGCTTCAATATCGACAGCCTGACCGTTTCGGCCACCAACGACCCCACAGTCAGCCGCATCACCGTTTCCGTCTCGGGTACCGAAAAGGAGCTCCAGCAGCTCATCCTCCAGACCGAGCGTCTGGAAGTCACCCGTCAGGTCTTCGTGCTCAACGAGTCCACCGCTCTCGAGCGGGAGCTGCTCCTGCTCAAGGTGGTGGCAAATGTCACCAACCGCGCAGAGCTGCGGGAGATCGCCGGCATCTACAAGGCAAAGATCATCGATCTGTCGCCCGATAGCATGGTCTTTGAGCTGACGGGCCGTCCCGAGAAGATCGACGCCTTCCTGAAGCTCATGGCGGACTATCAGATCCTGGAGCAGTGCCGCACCGGCGTCACCGCCCTCGAGCGCGGCGGGATGCATCAGCATATGCAGAAGCCCGCGCAGGAGGTAAGAGAGGCACAGTTCCCGCTGCCCGGCACGAGATGCCATTAAACCTCTCCGTCAGCGCTGACGCGCTGCCACCTCTCCTATCGAGGAGAGGCCTTGGCATTTCGGAAAACTTCATCTCTTCGCCAGAGGCTCCCCTCGGTAGGGGAGCTGTCGAGCGAATGCGAGACTGAGAGGTTGCCCTTAGCTTTTCCGCTCCCCAGTGAGCGAAAATATACGATGATTATCATTCATCCGATACTGAAATAAGTAAAAAACAAAAGGAGAACAACTACCATGGCTATCAAGAAATACTACGATTCCGACTGCAACCTCGGCGTGCTGGACGGCAAGACCGTCGCTGTCATCGGCTTCGGCAGCCAGGGCCACGCACATTCCGAGAACCTCGCTGAGAGCGGCGTCAATGTCGTCGTCGGCCTGCGCAAGGGTTCTGCTCACTGGGAAAAGGCTTCTGAGTTCGCTGCAACGCATCCCAACTTCAAGGTCATGGAGGTCGAGGAGGCTGCCAAGGCCGGCGACGTCGTCATGATGCTGGTCCCCGATGAGCTGTGCGCTGACATCTACAACAAGCAGGTCGCTCCCTACATGACCGAGGGCAAGGCTCTGGCTTTCGCACACGGCTTCAACATCCACTTCAAGACCATCACCGCTCCCAAGAATGTTGACGTTATCATGATCGCTCCCAAGGGCCCCGGCCACATCGTCCGCCGCCTGTACACCGAGGGCGAGGGCTGCCCCTCTCTGATCTGTGTCGAGCAGGACTTCACCGGCAAGGCTAAGGACATCGCTCTGGCATACGCTTCCGGCATCGGTGCCGGCCGTGCCGGCATCCTCGAGACCACCTTCAAGGAGGAGACCGAGACCGACCTGTTCGGCGAGCAGGCTGTCCTGTGCGGCGGCGTCTGCGAGCTCATCCACGCTGGTTTCGACACTCTGGTCGAGGCTGGCTACGAGCCCGAGATGGCCTACTTCGAGACCTGCCACGAGATGAAGCTCATCGTTGACCTCATCAACGAGGGCGGCTTCTCCAAGATGCGCTACTCCATCTCCAACACCGCTGAGTACGGCGACTACCGCACCGGCAAGCGCCTCATCACCGCTGAGACCCGCAAGGAGATGAAGAAGGTCCTGACCGAGATCCAGGACGGCACCTTCGCCTCCGAGTTCCTGACCGAGATGAGCCCCAACGGCGGCCGCAAGGTCCACTTCCTCGCTCAGCGCCGCATGGAGGCCGAGCACCCCATCGAGAAGGTGGGCGCAGAGCTGCGCGGCATGATGAGCTGGCTGAAGAAGTAAGCCCTCTCAGTCGCTGACGCGCCAAGGTCGGGTTGCGGCTCCCAGCATCTGCTTCGCTCCCGCTCGCATCCTGCTGGCCGCTGCCCCAACAGTTCCTCCCTGTTTCCGCCACTGGCGGCGGTCGTCGCCGTTGCTCCCAAGGGGAGAGCCACTGGCGTGTCGGTAAAGCCCACGCTGGACGATTTGAGTTTATTTGGATGTAAAGCGCCGGGCGCTGTTCTCGCACTCAGCTGCATGGATACTTGCTCTTTTATCAGGAGCGAATGGAGTTTGATGCCGCTGAAGAATGAGAGCGGAGCCCGGCATTTTGTGATAGAGGCAAAAGCCCGCCCGGCCTGCCAATGGCTCCCCCTCTGGGGGAGCTGGCAGCGCCAGCAGGCGATGCCTGAGAGGGTATAACATGAGAAGTGACAACGTGACCAAAGGCTCGGAGCGCGCGCCCAACCGAAGCCTGTTTTACGCCCTGGGCTACACCCCGGAAGAGCTGGACCGCCCCCTCATCGGTGTGGTGAGTGCCTACAGCGAGATCGTCCCCGGCCACATGAATCTGGATAAGATCGCCGACGCCGTCAAGGCAGGCGTCCAGATGGCAGGCGGCACCCCCATCCTCATCCCGGCCATCGGCGTCTGCGACGGCATCGCCATGGGCCATGTGGGCATGAAGTACAGCCTCGCCTCCCGCGAGCTCATCTGCGACAGCGTGGAGACCATGCTGATGGCTCATCAGCTGGACGGTCTGGTGCTGGTGCCGAACTGCGATAAGATCGTTCCCGGCATGGTCATGGCCGCTGTCCGCATGGATGTGCCTGCCGTGGTCTGCTCCGGCGGCCCCATGCTGGCCGGCACCTACGGCGGCGAGGAAGTCAGCCTTTCCAAGATGTTCGAGGCTGTGGGGGCTTATAAGGCCGGTATGATCACCGACGAGCAGCTGGAAGACTGCACCTGCAACTGCTGCCCCAGCTGCGGCAGCTGCTCCGGTATGTACACCGCCAACAGCATGAACTGCCTGTGCGAGGCCATCGGCATCGCACTGCCCGGCAACGGCACCATCCCCGCCGTCTACTCCAAGCGCCTGCTGCTGGCAAAGCACGCCGGTATGGCCGTCATGGATATGGTGAAGAAGGGCATCACCGCCCGCCAGATCATCAACGAGCGCTCCATCCGCAATGCGCTGACCTGCGATATGGCGCTGGGCTGCTCCACCAACACCGTCCTCCACCTGCTGGCCATCGCCTACGAGGCCGGTGTGCCGATCGACCTGAAGCTCTTCAATGAGATCAGCGCCAAGACCCCGAACCTCTGCCATCTGGCCCCTGCAGGCCCCACCCACATGCCCGACCTCTACGCCGCCGGCGGCATCCCTGCCGTGCAGGCAGAGCTGGCCAAGAAGGGCCTGCTGGACCTGGATGTCCCCACCGTCACCGGCAAGACCCTCGGCGAGAACATCAAGGGCGCTCACATCCTGAACGACAAGGCCATCCGTCCCATCGATGATCCCTATTCTCAGACCGGCGGCCTGCAGATCTTGTGGGGCAACATCGCCCCCGATGGCTGCGTCGTCAAGCGCAGCGCCGTGGCCCCCGAGATGCAGGAGCACTCCGGCCCGGCCCGCGTCTTCAACAGCGAGGAAACGGCCATCGCCGCCATCTATGCGGGCAAGATCGTCCCGGGCGACGTGGTGGTCATCCGCTACGAAGGCCCCAAGGGCGGCCCCGGTATGCGCGAGATGCTCAACCCCACCTCCGCTCTGGCCGGCATGAAGCTGGACAAGACGGTAGCCCTCATCACCGATGGCCGCTTCTCCGGCGCTTCCCGCGGCGCTGCCATTGGCCACGTCAGCCCGGAGGCTGCTTCCGGCGGCCCCATTGGCCTTGTTGAGGAGGGGGATACCATCCACATCGACATCCCCAACGCCGGCATCACGCTGGAAGTGCCCGATGAGGTGCTGGCCCAGCGCAAGGCAAAGTATGTTGCTCCCGAGCCCAACATCAAGACCGGCTGGCTGAGCCGCTACGCCCGCATGGTCACCAGCGCAAACCTCGGCGCAGTGCTGAAGTAAGATAGCAAAAGTAAAGCCCCGTGTTTTCACACGGGGCTTTACTTTTATATAGATTTACGAAGCAAGCTGAAACTCAAATGTATACCCATCCTCGCCGTAGTGCTCATTGCCTACCCAGAGAACAGACGAATCGGTCAAATCGTAGACCACGCTGTGGACGGTGTTGGTGTTGGAGTCGTCGTTGTTCCAGGTGCGGCGGCCCACCGAGGCCAGCAGATCCATGGCAGCGTTCTTGTCAGCCACGACGCCGTTGGTCTGGCGCAGGGCAGCCGCAAGGTGCTCGTAGCGGTCGAGGCCCTTCATCTCGACGGTAGTGCCGTCGTAGTAGCCGGGGGTCTTGATGAAGTTGGTCACCACCTGCCAGTCGGAGGAATCGGAGAGGGCGTCGGTGTCGTTCCAGAGGACGTTCAGCTGACGCTGAGAGCCGTCGGCGTCGTGGTCGGCATCAGCACCCACCCACTCGAGGACGGCGCTGCGGCCGGTGGAGTCGGCCACCATGTAGTGGAAGCAGCTGCTTACCGAGTCGTGGAGGTCGTACTGCTCAGCCAGCGCCACGGCGTCCTCCACCGAGTCGGCGTAGTCGAGGATGAGCCGGAGCAGGGTGGTGGAGGTGAGGTCGGGCCTGTCGGTCTGGGTGTCAGTGGGGGTGCCTTTGCCCTCGCCCTGATAGGACATGAAGATGCCGCAGGCCACACCGGCGTCGTTGACGCCGTCCAGCGGCACATAGGGGGCCGCGAGGGTCAGGATCTTCTGGCCGAGGCTCTCTACGTCCTTGTCCTTGTCGAGGCCGAGGAAGCTCAGATCGATGGTGGAGTAGGAGGCGTGACGACCCTTACCGGGGTTCGTGTAGACGATGGCGGTGTTGGTGGCCGAGAAGTCGTAGTTGCGGCCAAAGACCCGGTCGCCGCTCTGGGTGTCTGCGGTAAAGGCCGAGCAGGCGATGGTGCTGGTCTTGATGTTCATGGGGATGATGCCCTTGGTGATGCTCTGGGTGATGAAGGAGATGAGCGCAGAGTCAGTGGATGCGCCGCCCTGGGCCAGGAAATCGTCGAAGTAGTAGCCGCCCGAGACGTTGAGCTGGTAAACTGCACCGTCGCGGTGGGCTTCGTCGCGGTCAGAGAGCTTTTTGAGGGACGAGAGGGTGGCCAGCTCGTTGTGCCAGAGGGCGAACACGGCAACGGCCAGCGCGATGACCAGCGCCGCCAGCACGCAGGCGAGGCGCTTGAGGACTTTGGAGAGAGAATGATGCTTCATGGGACCTCCTGAAAAAGTAAAAAGAATATAGATAAAATACTTGAATATTCTACCACGACTTCTGTCGTGTTACAAGACTTTTGGAGATTTGGCCGGAAAATAAAAACAGGCGCTGAAGGACAGCGCCTGTTCTGAGAGAGATTTAACCAAACAGTTTTTTCGTATTGTGCATATACACCGACAGCACCAGCCCCACGCAGATATACAGCATGAGCACCGAGCTGCCGCCCGCCGAGTAGAAGGGCAGGGTGACGCCGATGACCGGCAAAAGGCGGAGGTTCATGCCGACGTTGACGAATATCTGGGCCATGAACGCGCCGCCGATGCCGGCGCAGATGAAGGAGCCCAGCATATCCTCGCTGCACGCTCCGGTGGCGAAGGTCTTGATGATGATGGCCAGCAGCACGCCCAGCACCACGCAGCAGCCCACGAAGCCCGCCGCGTTGCCGATCCAGCTGAAGATGAAGTCATTGTGGGCGTTGGGGACGCTGTAGTAGCGGCCGTCGAAGAAGCCGTTGCCGAAGATGCCGCCCGAGCCGATGGCGATCTCGCCCCGCTGCTGCTGGTAGATGATGTTCTTCCAGACCGTCTCGCTGGGCGCCCAGCCCGTCTCGTTGTTGGGGTCGATGACCGCAAGGATGCGGTACCACTGGTAGCCCTTGCCGATCTTGTCGCTGAAGAAGGCGAAGGCCGTCGCTGCCGCCGCTGCGAGGGCAGCGAAGGCCCCGACGATATACTTCCAGCTCAGCCCGGCGGCAAAGAGCATACAGCAGCCGATGATGCCGTAGATGATGGCCGTGCCGTCGTCACCCTGGATATGGATGATGCCGATCGGCACGAAGAGATGGAGCAGCAGCTTGCCCAGCTCTTTCGGCTCGTTGAGGCGGCTGCGGACATTGTTCAGATGCATGGCGAAGGTAAGGATGAAGCTTATCTTTGCCAGCTCGGTAGGCTGGAAGGTGAAGCCGCCCAGCTTGTACCAGGAATAGTTGTCGGTGTCGCCCGCGTTGTAGCCGATGGTCAGCGGGCCGAGGTTTACATTGCGGATGACCAGCGTGGGCAGCACGAGGCCCCATGTGAGCACCACATGGACGGGCCAGACATTGACGAGGCTGCGGTAGTCGATGTTGGACAGAAGGATGGCCACCAGGATGCCGATGGCCGCTGCGCCCGCCTGCACCACGGCCCGGCGGTAGTCGCCGATGCCGGTGATCTGGCCGGTGAGCTCATCCACGGCAAAGCCGCTGCCCTGCTTCGCCGCCCACGACGACAGCGCCAGCACCGCCATCGCGCTGCTGAACAGGCAGAGCAGCAGGTACATCTTGTCTGTCCGTTTCCAATATCGCTGAATGCTTTCCAAAAAAGCACCACCTTTCTGTATCCTTGGGAAGCCGTTTTCTGAGCATTGCACTCCGCTTACGAAGACAGCTTCCCCGAAACCCTGCCTCACAGCCGGGCATAATCCCCAATATACCTTATTATACAGCAGGGGAGAGAGGCGCGCAAGATGGACGGTTGTGACAGCTTTGCAAAATCGGCGCAGAACGCTTGACAAAGGCCGATATGCCCTCTAAAATGAAACGTACCGGGGCGGTAAATGGCCGGTTCCCGGCGTTCTTGGAGGAACAGTTTTTACATGAAGGAACAACGCCATCGAATTTTGTGCGCGGTCTGCGCACTGGCACTGGTGCTGACGGCTGTGCTGGCTCCCGCCGCATGGGCGGCAGACGGAGCGGGCGAGGTGCAGGATACGGCAAAATCTACCCTCACCACGGACGATGCCGCCGAGATGCAGCAGGCAGACGCCGCTGTGACGGCCCTGACCGGCAGCGACGAATACGAGCAGATGTCCCGGGAAGAACGGCTCACCGCGGCCCTTGCGGAGCTGGATGAGCTGACCCGGAAGGGGCTGGTGCGCCGGGATTCCATCCGCACCGACGAGGAGAACGGGATGGTCAGCTTTACCTACCGCTGCGGTGTGCTGGGCGGCATCCTGCTCACTCTGCCCGACGAGCTGGACGAGATGACCTTTGACGCCGGAGACAACGGCCTGCGCGCCCCGAGGGACATTGCTCAACGCACTCCCCGCACCGAGATGCCCCTGACCGACGATGTCCGGCAGGCTGCGGAGGCCCGGCAGTACCGGGAGAACGCTCTGCCTGAGACGATCGGCCGTGCCGCTATTTATTATGCCTTCGATAATACGGTGAACAGCTCCCGCTTTCCGTATTATTCCTATATGCAGGGCTTCTGGGAAGGCATGGGCCTGCGCACGACGATGAACACCCGGGTGACCCTGTCGGACCTGCGCCGGATGAACAAATACGATCTGTGCATCCTGAGCGCCCACGGTGCCTACTATACTTACAGCTACGGTACGTTCTGGAAGCACACCCGGACCGAGCCCATCATCCTGCTGACAGAAGCATCCACGCTGTATAAAGACATCATCTACGGCTTTGACCTGCTGGCTCACCGCATCATCAAGCTCAACGGCCTTTACTGCGTCACGGCGGATTTCTTCCGCAATGCGTACCGCTCGGGCCAGCTCAGCAATACCATCATCTACTCCGAGACCTGTGAGTTCCTGGGCGTCACGAACAGCGTGGATGAGTCGATGGCCGAAGCGCTGCTGGCGGGCGGCGCACGGACTGTGCTGGGCTATGTGAACAACGTCTACACGGTCTACTCCCGCAGTATGCTCTGGGATACCGTCAACCATCTTGCGATGGGACAGACCATCGGCAGGGCGCTGGCCCACGCGAAGGATACCTACGGCGAGAACGACATCATCTGGTATACGGAGCAGGGCGGACGCCGCCCCCACGCCGCCGCAGCGTGCCTGGTGCTCTACGGTGACGAGAACGCCCGGCTGAATGTGCCGGAAAACTTCTCGCTCGAGGAACGCGCGGAGGCCGCGGAAGATATGCTGGCCGATGTGCTCGAAAGCGCGGCCTGAGCGTTGCACTTTTGACAGAAATAGTTTATACTAAGGGACGGCAGAACAGGACGGCAGGACTCTGCCGTCCCTTTTTTATAGAAACGCATATGAGGTAGGATACCCATGTCTGAATTTATCACCCACTCCCGCGAGGAGACGGTGGCACTGGGGGCGCAGGTGGCGCAGCATCTTGCGCCCGGGGCGCTCATCGCCTTTACCGGCGGGCTTGGCGCGGGCAAGACGGCCTTCTGCGAGGGCATTGCCAGAGGTCTCGGCTGCACCGACCCGGTCAGCAGCCCGACCTTCGCCATCGTGAACTATTACCGCGGGCCGCGGCCCTTCGCGCACTTTGATTTGTACCGCATCTCCACGGAGAACGATTTGTGCGCGGCAGGGTTCTACGACTATCTGGATGAGGGCGCTGTGGTGGCGGCAGAGTGGAGCGAGAACTTCGCCGACCTGCTGGCGCTGGAAGACCCCATCCACATCAACATCGAGCGGGTGGACGACACCACCCGCCGCATCACCATCGAGGGGGTGGAAGTATGAACATCTTAGCCGTGGATACGGCGGGCAAGACCGTGGGCGTGGCCCTGCTGCAGGACGATCGCCTGCTCTACGAGTGCTATCTCGACGCGGGCATGACCCACAGCGAGACCCTGATGCCCCTCATCGACAACTGTCTCAAGTTCTGCGGCATGAGCTGCAGGGACATCGACCTCTACGGCGTCAATGCCGGCCCCGGCAGCTTTACCGGCCTGCGCATCGGGCTGGCGGCGGTGAAGGGTCTGGCCTTCCCCCGGGAGACGCTCTGCGCCCCGGTGTCCACGCTGGAAGCGCTGGCTGCGGCCCACACCGGCTGCGGCACCGTGCTCTGTGCGCTGGATGCCCGCCGTGCGCAGGTGTACAGCGCGGCTTTCGACCTTGAGACCCACGAGCGTCTGATGGACGACGATGCCCGCGCCGTGGCCGACCTGGCCGAGTTTGTAGAAAATTGCAAAAAGCCTCTGTTTTTTGTTGGTGATGGCGCAGCTCTGTGCTATAATAAATATGGCAATGTCCCGGGCGTGCTCTGTGTACCGCCGGCTCTCCGCAATGGCCGTGCCGCTGCGGTGGCCTATGTGGCAGAGCGGATGGCTCAGCGGGGCGAAGCCGTCCTGCCCGAGGCTCTGCTGCCGGATTATCACCGGCTGAGCCAGGCCGAGCGGGAGCGGGCCGAGCGTCTGGCCGCAGAAGCTGCCCGTACCGAAATACCGGAAGATACTGCAAAGGGAAAGGATCAACACCAATGACGAAACCCATCGCACTTGCCGCCGACCACGGCGGATTTGAACTGAAAGAGGCCGTCAAGGCCCATCTGGACGAGCTGGGGCTGGAGTACATCGACTTCGGCACCCACAGCACCGCCAGCGTGGACTACCCTGACATGGCTCTGCCTGCCTGCGACGCCGTGGTGAGCGGCCAGTGCAGCAAGGCGCTGCTGTTCTGCGGCACCGGTGTGGGCATCAGCATGGCCGCAAACAAGGTCAGGGGCATCCGTGCCTGCTGCTGCTCTGACAGCTTCAGCTGCGAGTATACCCGCCGCCACAACGACGCCAACGCCCTGTGCATGGGCGGCCGCGTCGTCGGCCCCGGCCTCGCCTGCCAGCTGGTGGACCTCTTCCTCAACACCGAGTTCGAGGGCGGCCGCCACGAGAAGCGCATCGCAAAGCTGATGGCGATCGAGAATCGGTAAACCTTAGGATTCCAATATCCATTCACAATATAAGGAGAGTGTATTATGACCCCTATGATCGTTGAGCATCCGCTGCTGCAGCACAAACTGAGCATTCTGCGCAACAAGCAGACCGGCACCAAGGAGTTCCGTGACCTCGTGGGCGAGATCGCCACTCTGCTGTGCTATGAGGCTACCCGTGACCTGCCTCTGGAAGAGGTGGAGATCGAGACGCCCATCACCATGGCAAAAACCAAGGTGCTGGCAGGCCGCAAGCTGGCTCTGGTGCCGATCCTTCGCGCCGGCATGGGTATGCTGGATGGTATGCTGACCCTGTTGCCCGCCGCTAAGGTCGGCTTCATCGGCCTGTACCGCGACGAGACCACCCTGCAGCCCGTGGAGTACTTCTGCAAGCTGCCGCAGGACATCGCCGAGCGCGACGTTCTGGTGCTTGACCCGATGCTGGCTACCGGCGGCAGCGCCATCGACGCCATCACCCAGATCAAGAAGCACGGCGCAAAGCGCATCAAGTTCATCGGCCTCATCGCTGCTCCGGAAGGCATCAAGGCCCTGCACGAGGCACATCCCGATGTGGACATCTACCTCGGCGCACAGGACGACCACCTGAACGAGAACGGCTACATCGTCCCCGGCCTGGGCGACGCAGGCGACCGTATCTACGGCACCAAGTAAATCTCTGTATAACGGAAAAGTGCTCTGCCGGCCGGCAGAGCACTTTTTGCGTCTTGAAGCTTATTTTCTGCGTTTCAGGATCTCATCCAGAATGGCATCTGCCACATCATCCTTGCTCATCAGGGGCAGCTCACGGGCGCCGTCCGGCGTGATGAAGGTGACAACATTGGTATCCACGCCAAACCCGGCACCGGCGACCTTCAGATTGTTGGCCACCACCATGTCGAGGTTCTTTTTCTCGAGCTTGGCCGAGGAGTTGGCCAGCATATCCCGCGTCTCCATCGAGAAGCCGCAGAGGAACTGGCCCTTCTTTTTGGGGCCGATGGTGCCGAGGATGTCGGGCGTCCGCTCCACGGCGATGGAGAGGTCGCCGTCCTTCTTCTTGATCTTGTCGTCGGCCACGGCGGCGGGGCGGTAATCGGCCACGGCAGCGGCCATGACCAGAACGTCCATCTCGTCGAAGCGGCTGGTCACAGCCTCGTACATCTGCTGGGCTGTCGTGATGGGGACATCCTCGGTGAACCGCACCGGCTGCAGGGCCGTCGGGCCATGGATGAGGGTGACTTCGGCACCCCGCATCGCGGCGGCACGGGCCACGGCATAGCCCATCTTGCCGGTGGAGTGGTTGGTCAAGTAGCGCACAGGGTCCAGCGGCTCCTGAGTGGGGCCGGCCGTGACGGCGATGCGCAGGCTGGCGAGGTCCTTCGGCTTTGCGATGGCGCGGAAGATGTAGTCCAGCAGGACATCCTCTTTCGGCAGGCGTCCGCTGCCCACGTCCTTGCAGGCCAGTACGCCGCTCTCGGAGGGGATGACCGTGAAGCCGTACTTTTCCAGTGTGGCGATGTTGTCCTGGGTGATGGGGTTCTCCAGCATCCCGGTGTTCATGGCAGGGGAGACGAGCTTGGGACACTTGGCCGCGAGAACGACGGTGGTGAGCATATCGTCGGCGATGCCGTGGGCCATCTTGGCAATGATGTTGGCGGTGGCCGGGGCCACGAGGATGACGTCGGCCTTCTTTGCCAGCGAGATATGGGTGACTTCGAACTTGAAATCCCGGTCGAAGGTGTCTACCATGCACTTGTGGCCCGTCAGGGTCTCGAACGTGACAGGGGTGATGAACTGGGTGGCGTTTTTGGTCATGATGACCTCCACGTCGGCCCCCAGCTTGCGCAGTGCGCTGGCCACATTGGCCATTTTATAGGCGGCAATGCCGCCGCTGACGCCCAGAAGGACGCATTTTCCCTTCAGATCCATCCAAAATACCTCCTATAAATAGGGATAATATAACTACAGTATAATGCAAAACGGCCCAGAGCACAACAAAATCTTTGATGGGGGTTGTATCTTGGCTCAAAATGCGGTAAAATACAGCTTGACTTATACAAAAAAGCTCTCCGTCAGCGCTGGCGCACACAGGCCTCTCCCTTTGGGAGAGGTGTCACCGAAGGTGACGGAGAGGGCAAGGACGCTGACAGGAAACCGCAGACACGGCGACAGCATCGCTCTGACAAAAAGTCTGCTTATCGCTGGGTATGAGTTCTGTCGTACTGGCCTTGCCCTCTCAGGCGCTTCGCGCCAGCTCCCCCAAAGGGGGAGCCTTTTGCGGAGAGGTTCGACCCTGCGAGGAACTGAATTATGATTTTAGCCATTGACATAGGCAACACCACCGTCGCCCTCGGGGGCATCCGGGACGGACGTGTATGCTTTGTGGCCCACATGGACACGGTGCGCACCCGCACAGCGGCGGAGTACCGTGCCGAGATGGAAAAGGTGTTCTCTCATCGGAGACAGCCGGAAAAGCCCATCCGCTTCGAGGGCGCCGTCCTCACCAGCGTCGTCCCCCAGATCACGGGGGCGCTGGCCGAGTGCGCCCACCACTACACCGGCAAAAAGCCGGTCATCGTCTCGCCCGACATCCGCACCGGCCTCACGATGGGGGTGCCTGACCCCCACGCCGTCGGCAAGGACCGCCTTGTGGATGCGGCCTACGCGGCGGCGAATTTCCCCCTGCCGGTGGTCACGGTAGACCTCGGCACCGCCACCACGTTCAACGTGATAGATGAGAATAAGGTCTTCCGGGGCGGCGTCATCTGCCCCGGACTTTCCACCGGTCTGCGGGCGCTGGGGGAGCGGTGCGCCCAGCTGCCGCAGGTACATCTTTCTTCGCCCAAAAGCGCGATCGGCGTCGATACCGAGAAGTGTATGCTCTCCGGCTCTGTGCTGGGGGCGGCTGTCCTGCTGGACGGCATCACGCAGCGCATCGAGGAAGAACTGGGCCGTCCGGCCACGCTGGTGGTAACAGGCGGTCTGGCAAAGTATGTCATCCCGCTCTGCCGTCACCCGCTCACCTATGACCCCGAGCTGCTGCTGAAGGGGCTGGCTCTCCTTTACCAGCTCAATGCGCCGCAGCATGAGCGTCGCCACGAGCCGCGCAGCGACGGTGAGCGCCGCCGTCCCCGCCCGGCAGGCAGACGCCCTTACAACAACGGCAGCAGCCCCCGCCGCCGCAATAACCGCCGTCCCCGCCGGGACGATGAGGCCAAAGCGGGCTGAGCCCTGAAAGGAGAGACCTTATGATGAAATTAGGCATTCTCGGCGCAGGCATGATCGTCCGGGAGTTCCTGCCCTGGCTCACCGGGCCGGAAAGCCCCTTCAAGGTCGAGGCTCTTTGCAGCACGGAGCGGAGCGCCGGTGCAGCACAGGCTCTCTGCGAGCAGTACGGTGTGCCGCGCCACACCACCAGCTACGACGAACTGCTGAGCTGGGTGGACGTTGTGTATATCGCCGTACCGAATATCCTGCACGTAAAATATACCCGTGCCGCTCTGGAAGCGGGCCGCCACGTCATCGTCGAAAAGCCGATGGCCCCCACGGCGGCGCTGGCCGAAGAGCTGGCCGAGCTGGCCCGGAGCAAAAAGCTCTTCCTCTTCGAGGCTGTCACCACGCAGTATCAGGACAACTACGCCAAGCTCCGTGAGGTGCTGCCCAAGGTAGGCGCCGTCACGATGGTGCAGTGTAATTTCAGCCAGTATTCCAGCCGGTATCATGATTTCTGCGCCGGCAAGGTCTGGCCGTCCTTTGACCCGGCCTGCGCCGGCGGCGCGCTGATGGACCTGGGCGTCTACAATGTCAGCTATGTGGTGGGCCTCTTCGGCTCGCCCAATAAGGTCCACTATGCGGCCAACATCACCCGGGGCATCGACACCAGCGGCGTGCTGACGATGGAGTATCGCAGCTTCAAGGCCGTGAGCATCAATGCCAAGGACAGCAGTTCCCCGGCCCGGTACATCATTCAGGGTACCAAGGGGTATCTGCTCCAGAAATCCACCGCCAACTTCTGCGGCGGCGTCACCTTCCACCCCTATAAGGGCAAGGAAGAGCACTTCAACCTCAGCGCAGGCCGTCCCCGGCAGGCGGCGGAGTTCCACGCCTTTGCCCGCGCCATCGAGAGCGAGGATATGGAGCTTTGCAGCCGGATGCTGGACACCTCGGTGGCCGTCAGCCGTGTGCTGGAAACGGCCCGCCGCGATGCGGGCATCCGCTTCCCTACTGATTTATAATGCTATCCCCGGGAGTTCCCTGACAAAACATCCCGTATATTTCAGACTGTATTCTACAAAAGACCCCGTGTATTTCACGGGCAGGTTTGCGCCGTATCCGACGATTCAGGGCGGAACGGCAGCAAGGAGGAAAACTGAATTATGAAAAACAATGACATTCGCACCCTCACCCGGCTGGCACTGCTGGTCGCCATTGAGCTGGTCATGAAGGCCGTCGGCCTGGGCAGTGTCCCTGTAGGCCCGCTTTACATGAGCTTTTTGACCCTGCCGATCGCCGTGGGTGCCATCACCATGGGTCCCGCCGCGGGCGCTGTCCTCGGCGGCGTGTTCGGTGCCGTGAGCTTCTATGACGCCGTCACCGGCGCTTCCGCCATGACCGGTGCGCTGTTCCAGGTCAGCCCCGTCAACACCTTCATCCTCTGTGTGGGGATGCGTGTGCTGATGGGCGTGTGCGTCGGCCTTATCTTCAACGCTGTCAAGAATTTCGATAAGCCCGGCACCTGGAGCTACATCGTCAGCGCCATGTGCGCCCCGGCCCTCAACACCCTGTTCTTCATGGGCTACATCGTGCTGGCCTTCTACGGCTGCGATTACGTCCAGAACCTCGTGTCCGTCAAGGGCGCAGCCAACCCCCTGATGTTCGTCGTCCTGCTGGTCGGCGTGCAGGGCGTGGCCGAGTTCCTTGTCTCCGGCATTCTGGGCGGCATCGTCGCCCGCGCTGTCCGCAAGTTTTTGAAGTAACAGGCGGTGTCGGTCAGGGACATCCGCTGATAAACCTCTCCGTCACGGCTGACGCCGTGCCGCCGCCCCTATCAAGGGGCTGCAAGGAAAGATCATATCATAGGCCCCTCCCCCGGCAAAAATGCTGAGGGAGGGGCTTTTGTGTTGATTTTAGCCTACCGGTGCGGTATACTTATCATACTTTATTCAAAAGAAGGAGGCGGCGGAAAATGCCCATCGGCCCCAGCAGACCCCTGAATTTAGCAAAGCCGGAGTCCATCGACATCCGGCAGGCCGCGCGGTATTTCGGCGCGCGGGGCGAGGCGGACAGCGCTACCCTCACCCTTCTGGAAAAGTGCGCTGCGCCCCTTCTCGCCGCCGCCACGCCCCGGGCCGTCTGGCTCGAGGCCGACGTGGAGAGCCTCACGCAGGCCGGTATTTTGAAGGGGGAGGACATCTTCCGGCATCTGGAAGGGTGCAGCGAGGCCCTGCTTCTGGCCGTGACGGTCGGCCCCGGCGTGGACGGACAGATACGCCGGGCCGGTGTGGGCGACATCGCCGCCGGTGTGGCGTCGGACGCCATCGGCTCTGTGCTGGCCGAACAGGCCGCGGACGCCGCCGAGGCCGAGCTGCGGCAGTGGGCCGCAGAGCAGGACAAGTACCTCACGGGCCGTTTCTCGCCGGGCTACGGCGACTGGCCCATCGGGGTGCAGCCGCTGGTGGCGGCGGCACTGGACACCGCCCGCCGGGCCGGGCTCTGCGTGACCGAAAATGACCTGATGACGCCCCGCAAGAGCGTGACCGCTCTGCTGGGCCTGAGCGACCATCCGGTGAAAGGACGCCTTGCCGGGTGCGGACACTGCGTGCTGAACACGCGGTGCGAATATAGAAAGAGGGGCAAGACCTGTGCAAGCGAATGAACTGTTTATCCAGCCGAATACCATCCTCCTCGACGGCGGCATGGGGACCATGCTGCAGGCGGCGGGCCTGAAGCTGGGCGCACGGCCTGAGGAACTGAACATCACCGACCCGCAGCTCATTGAGAGCATCCATAGCCGGTACGCCGCCGCAGGCAGCCGCATCATCAATGCCAACACCTTCGGCGCGTCGGCCCATAAGCTGGCGGGCAGCGAATACACGCTGGAAGAAATTATCGCGGCGGGCATCGCCAACTGCAAGCGGGCCTGCGCCCCCTACGGCGCACTGGCCGCGCTGGACGTCGGCCCGCTGGGCGAACTGCTGGAGCCCAACGGCACACTGGCCTTTGAAGACGCCGTGGCCGAGTATGGCCGCATCGTCCGGGCGGGTGTCGCCGCCGGGGCCGATCTCGTCTTCTTTGAGACCTTCACCGACCTGTACGAGCTGAAAGCTGCCCTGCTGGCCGCGAAAGAGAACTGTGACCTGCCCATCCTCGCCAGCATGAGCTTTGAGGCAGGCGGGCGCACCTTCACCGGCTGCACCGTCGAGAGCTTCGCCGTCACGGCCCGGGGCCTCGGGGCCAACGCCGTGGGCATCAACTGCTCCCTCGGCCCGAAGGAGATCTTCCCGATGGCAAAGCGGCTGGCCGAGGCTCTGCCCGGCGATTTCCCGGTCTTCGTCAAGCCGAATGCGGGCCTGCCTCGCGCCGACGGCAGCGGCTACGACATCACGCCCCAGCTCTTTGCCATGGAGATGAAGCCCTACCGCGATCTGAAGCTCTTTGCGGCGGGCGGCTGCTGCGGCACCACCCCCGATTTCATCAAGCTGCTGAACGGCGTCTTCGCCGACTGCAAGCCGGGCCGCCCCGCCCACGCCATGCCCTCGGTGCTCTGCTCGCCGATGGACTTCGTCACCGTGGACGGCATCACCGTGGTGGGCGAGCGCATCAACCCCACCGGCAAAAAGCGGTTCCAGCAGGCCCTGCGCGAGGGCGACATGAACTACATCCTCGAGCAGGCCGTCAGCCAGTCTGAGGCCGGAGCGCAGGTGCTGGACGTCAACGTGGGCGCGCCCGGCGTGGACGAGCCCGCCGTCATGGAGCAGGTGGTGAAGGCGTTGCAGAGTGTCGTCAGCCTGCCCTTGCAGCTGGATTCCTCCCACGCAGACGCCCTCGAGCGGGGCCTGCGGGTCTACAACGGCAAGCCCATCGTCAACTCGGTGAACGGCGAGACCGAAGTGCTGGAGCGTGTCCTGCCCCTCTGCAAAAAGTACGGCGCGGCCGTCGTCGGCCTTGCCATCGACGAGCGGGGCATCCAGCCCAGCGCCGACGCCCGGTTTGAGATCGCAAAACGGGTGGTGGACGCGGCGCTGGCCCACGGCATCCCCCGGGAAGATATTTATATCGACTGCCTGACCCTCACCGCCAGCGCCCAGCAGCAGGACGTTCTGGCCACCGTGGAGGCGCTGGCCCGCTGCAAGAAGGAGCTGGGCGTCCGCACCATCCTCGGTGTGTCCAACATCAGCTTCGGCCTGCCCTGCCGCCCCTATCTGAACACCACCTTCCTCACCATGGCCATGTACGCGGGCCTCGACCTCGCCATCATGAATCCTTCCAGCGAAGAGATGATGGCGGCGGTCTACGCCTACAACGTCCTCACCAACCGCGACAAGCAGAGCATGGCCTACATCGCCCGCTATGCCGATAAAGTCCCTGCCAGCGCCGCGTTGAAGCAGGCCCGGACGGCCCAGGCGTCTCAGACGTCAGACACCCCGGCGGAGGCGGATGCAGCTCACAGCGGCCCGTTTGCCGCGCTGATGCAGGCGGTGGAAAAGGGGCTCAAGGGGGAAGCCTCCGCCCGCACCCACACCCTGCTGGATGAAAACGAGCCCCTGACGCTGGTGGACGAGGCCCTCATCCCGGCGCTGGACGTCGTGGGTGAAAAGTACGAGAAGGGCAGGCTCTTCCTGCCCCAACTGTTACAGGCCGCCAGCGCCGCACAGGCCGCCTTTGAAGAGATCAAGACCGCCATCGCCAAGCGGGGCGGGGCCGGGGCCAGCAAGGGCCGCATCGTCCTCGCCACCGTCAAGGGCGATGTCCACGACATCGGCAAGAACATCGTCCGCGTCATCCTCGAGAACTACGGCTTCGAGGTCATCGACCTTGGCCGCGATGTGCCGGTGGAGACGGTGGTGGACACCGTCCGGGAGAAGGATGCCCACCTCGTGGGGCTCTCGGCCCTGATGACCACCACCCTCAAGAGCATGGAGGAGACCATCGCGGCCCTCCATGCGGCAAAGCTCGACTGCAGGGTGATGGTGGGCGGCGCTGTCCTGACGCCCGAGTACGCCGAGAAGATCGGCGCGGACTGGTACGCCAAGGACGCCAAGCAGAGCGCCGATATTGCCAAGAAATTCTTCGGTGAGTCATAAAAACAGAGCAAGAGCCGGTGCAGGATGCACCGGCTCTTTTGGCGTTTACTTATGCTCCACCAGCGCCATGATGCGCTCCGGCGGGGCGGAGAGGCAGGCCGGGGCGTCGGGTTCGGCCACGGAGAGGGTCGTCTTGCTCACCTTCCACCACAGACGGGTGGTGCCGTCCGGCAGCTGGAAGATGAGGTTCCAGTCGAAGGGGTTCTCGCTGGCCGAGAGCAGCTCCACCGGCAGGGCATTCTCTGCGCCCGGGGCGGAGGGGGCGAAGTCGTGGGCGCGGATGCCCACGGCGGTGCAGCCCTCCGGCACCTCAGCGGCCAGATGCAGCACCTGCTCACAGCCTGCGAGGCGGACGCTGTGGGCGTCCACCCGGGTGCAGGGCAGGATGTTCTTGCAGCCGGTCAGCCGGGCCGCAGCGGTGCTGCCCGGGTCGGCAAAGACCTCTTTCGTGGTGCCGGTGCGGAGCACCTGCCCGCCGTCCATGACGATCATCTCCCGGCACAGGCGGTAAGCTTCGTCCCGGTTGTGGGTGACAAGGAGGGCCGTGCCGGCGAAACCCGCCAGCAGGCTGCCCACTTCGCCCTCCACCTCCTCGCGGAGGTAGCTATCCAGCGCACTGAACGGCTCATCCAGCATCAAGATTCTCGGCTTGCCCACCAGGATACGGGCCAGCGCGGTGCGCTGCTGCTGTCCGCCGGAAAGCTCTGCCGGGCGGCGGCTGGCCAGTTCTTCCAGCCGCAAGGCCCGCAGCATCCCGGCGCAGCGGGCCTTGCGGGCGGCTTTGTCCCTTTCGGCTTTCAGGCCGCAGAGGATGTTCTGCTCCACGGTCATATTCGGGAAGAGGGCGTAGTTCTGGAAGAGCAGGCCCACGCCCCGCTGCTGGGGCGGCAGGTCGATGTGCTGCCCGCTGTCGAACAGCACCCGCCCGTCCAGCACGATGCGGCCCTTGTCGGGCTTCACGATGCCCGCGATGCAGCGCAGCGTCATGCTTTTGCCGCAGCCCGACGCGCCCAGAATGGCCGTGGCAGTGTTCCCGGCGGTGAAGTCGGAGCGGAGGGTGAAGCCGTTCAGCTTTTTCTCGATATGTACTTCCAGACTCATGCGCGGCCACCTGCTTTCTGCTTTTTCTCCAGGAGGTTCACAGCCAGCAGCACCACAGCAGAGATGACGATGTCCACCAGCACCCACCGCATGGCACCGGCCTCATCGTTGGTGCGCCAGAGCTGGTAGACGGTGGTGGCGATGGTGGCCGTCCTGCCCGGGGTGTAGCCCGCGATCATGCTGGTAGCACCGTACTCGCCCAAGGCCCGGGCAAAGGCCAGCACTGTACCGGCCAGAATGCCCTGTCGGCAGCAGGGCATCCGCACCCGCCAGAATATCCATGCGTTGGACTGTCCCAGCGTCTGGGCCGACCAGGCCAGCGTCTCGTCAAAGCTCTCGAAGGCGCCCCGGGCGGTGCGGTACATCAGCGGGAAGGCCACTACGATGGACGCAAAGATGGCGCTGTACCAGTTCATGACCAGCTTGACGCCGAAATGCTCCAGGAAGAAGATGCCCAGCGGCCGCTTTGCGCCGAAGAGCAGCAGCAGAAAATAGCCCACCACCGTGGGCGGCAGCACCATGGGCAGGGTGAGCACCACGTCCAGCACGCCCTTGACGGTGCGGGGCAGCTTTGCGATATAATAGGCGGCAAAAATGCCGAGGAAGAACACCGCTGTGCAGCTGATGAGCGCGATGCGCAGGCTGTTCCAGAGGGGATACCAATCCATAAATGATACCTCGAATGTTAGGGGCCTTAAGGCTCTCCCTTTGGGAGAGCTGGCGAGCGAAGCGAGACTGAGAGGGCAAGCCCGTTGAGACAGTTCCGGTACACAGCGATAGGTAGACTCTTTATCAGAGCGATACTATCGCCGTGCCTGAGCTTCTCCGTCAGCGTCCTTGCCCTCTCCGTCACCTGCGGTGACACCTCTCCCAAAGGGAGAGGCTTTTGCTCACGGTCAGGCTGACCTTACATCGCCGTAAAACCCACGCCCTCGAACACGGTGGCGGCACGGTCGGTCTGCAGATAGGCCAGGAACTCCTTGGCGGCCTCGGCGTTGGGGGCAGCCTTCAGCACAGCGGCGGGGTAGATGACCTGACCGCACATCTCGGCGGTGGCCTCGTCCACGGGGGTCAGACCGGCGCTGTAAGCGTCGGTGCAGTAGACGACACCGGCGTCCACACTGCCCTCGCTGATCTGGGTGGTGACTTCCTTGACGTTGGAGCCGTAGGTGATGACACCGGCAGCGGCCAGAGCCTCTTCGTCGAGGTCATAGTAGGCCAGGATCTTCTGGGTGTACTGGCCCACAGGCACATCGCTGTTGCCCATGCAGAACAGGATGTCCTGAGCCTTCAGGTGCTCGGCCAGAGCGTCAAAGCTGTCGATGCCCTTGTCGCTGCCCTCGGGCACACAGAGGACGACCTTGTTTTCCAGCAGGTCCACGCGGGTGGAGGGGTCCACGAAGTCCAGACCGTCGGTATTCACGTCGGCAGAAGCGGTGATGTCCAGCTGGTTCATCTGCTTCTGACCGGCGGAGATGAAGAGGTCGCAGTCAGCGCCCTCCTGGATCTGGGTCTTGAGAGTACCGGAGGAATCGAAGTTGAAGCGGAAGGTGACGCCCGGGTTCTCGGCAGAGTAGTCTTGGGCGATGGCGTTCAGGGTCTCGGTCAGGGAGGCAGCGGCGAAGACGATGAGCTCGACGCTCTCGCCGGCAGCCTCGGAAGAAGCGGCCTCAGAGGAAGCAGCTGCGGAAGAGGCAGTGCTGGAAACAGCGCCGCCGCAGGCGGTCAGGGCAGCAGCAGCGCCGACTGCGCCGACCACGGACAGAAAGCTGCGGCGGGAAATGAGATCGGTTTTCATGAATTTTCTCCTTCTATCATTGGTTTATACTTTCGTCCCACAGCAGGGCGCTGCTGTTTCCGAAACATCGTGCTTTTCTCGTCCGGCGTAGGCTTTGCCGACACGCCAGAGCCTCTCCCTTTGGGAGAGGTGGCTGCGAAGCAGACGGAGAGGGCTTAACGGGCCGCCGCTCTACAGGAGGGATGCTCGGAGCGGGACAGCAATGTTACTTGCGGGCGCACTCGCCGTCCAGACCGGCGGCGATGCGGACGCCGTGCCCGAGGCTGGGCAGGATGTACTCGAGGTTCTCCTTCACGGCTTTCGGGCTGCCCGGCAGGTTGACGATGAGTGTCTTGCCGCGCAATACACTGGCGGCGCGGCTCAGCATCCCGCGGGGGGTGATGGAAAGGCTGTGGTACCGCATGGCCTCGGCGATGCCGGGGGCGTTGCGGTCGGCCACGGCATAGGTGGCCTCGGGGGTAATATCCCGGGGCGAGAAGCCGGTGCCGCCGGTGGTCAGGATAAGGTTCACCTGACGGCCATCGGCCAGACGGATGAGCTGTGCTTTCAGAGCCTTGGCCTCGTCGGGCAGGAGCATCGTCTCTTCCACCACATAGCCTGCGGCGGTGAGCATCTCCACGATGAGGGGGCCGCTCTTGTCCTCCCGCTCGCCCCGGCTGCCCTTGTCGGACAGGGTGATGACCGCAGCGCGCAGCGGCGGATCTTCCGGCGGGGGCAGAAGGGTCACTTCGTCGCCGACATGAATCTCGCCGCCCTTCAGCACCCGGGCAAACACGCCCTCCCGGGGCATGATGCACTCGCCGGTCTGCTGCTTGATGACGCAGTCGTTGTGGCACTCCTTGCCGATCTGGGTCATCTCCAGCACCACGTCGCCGATGGCGAAGCGGCTGGTGACGGGCAGGCTGCGGAAGTCGAAGCCCTCGATGACGAGGTTTTCGCCAAAGGCACCATAGTCCACCCAGAGCTTCTTGCGGAACGCCTCGATTTTTTCGGCGCTGAGCAGGCTCACCTGCCGGTGCCAGTTTCCGCCGTGGGCGTCGCTCACGATGCCCCATTCCGGGGTCAGGACAGCGCTTGGCACCTCGGTCTTGACGGTGCCGCGCTTGGGGCTGGTGCAGATCGCCAGAATTTTTCCCATAGTAATTTATCCTCCGATACGGTACATCCCGCGGGTGGCGGGCATGGAATTGTCTCCGAAATGATGTTCCCGGGGTTTCGACCAGATCGTCTCCCGGATGGCCTGTAAAAGCTCCTCGTCGGCTGCGCCGCCCCGCAGCAGGGTGCGCAGGTCGCAGCCCGTCTCGCTGGCAAGGCAGGGGCGCAGAAAGCCCTGACTGGTCAGCCGCACCCGGTTGCAGTTGGCACAGAACTTGCCATGGACCGCCGCGATGAAGCCCACGTCGCCCTTCCAGCCCGGGACGGTGTAGTAGACGGCAGGCCCGTCGCCGAACCCGGCGCTCTGGGCGGCGGGCAGGGGCGAAAACTCCGGCCAGCGGCGGGCAAACCGCTCCCGCAGCTCCGGCCCCGAGATGCAGGGCATGGCCGCGCCGTAGCCGATGGGCATCATCTCGATGAACCGCACCTGTAACGGGCGGCTCTCGGCGAGGGCGACCAGGTCTTCCAATTCACCCTCGTTCACGCCCACCTGCGGCACACAGTTCAGTTTGACAGGGATGCCGCTGTCGAGGGCTGCGCGGATGCCTTCCATGACGTGCTCGAACTCGTCCCGGGCCGTGATGCTTTGGAACACCTCGGGGCGCAGAGTGTCGAGGCTGATGTTCACGCTGTCAAGGCCGGCCGCCAGCAGGGCGGGCAGCTGCTGCGCCAGCAGGATGCCGTTTGTGGTCATGGTGACTTTGCGGATGCCGGGGATGGCTTTCAGGCCCGCCACCAGCCGGTCTACGCCCTTGCGCACCAGCGGCTCTCCGCCGGTGACGCGGACGGTATCGACGCCGCACCGGGCAAACAGGGCCGCCAGACGCAGGAACTCTTCGTAGGTGAGCACGGCTTCCCGCTCCAGCTTTTCCACGCCGTCGGGCATACAGTAGCGGCAGCGCAGGTTGCACAGATCGGTGACGGACAGGCGCAGATAGTGGATATTGCGCTGGGCAGAATCAAACATAGCCGCCCTCCGCCCGGATGTAGTGGCCGCTCTTGCCGCCGGTCTTCTCGACGAGATGGATCTCGCCCAGCTCCATGCCCTTATCGACGGCCTTACACATATCGTAGATGGTGAGCAGGGCGGTGGAAACGCCCGTCAGGGCCTCCATCTCCACGCCGGTGACGCCCGCCGTCTTGACGGTGCAGAGCGCCTCTACAGCCTGCCGCTCGGGCAGGAGCCTGAAGTCCACGCTCACTTTCGTCAGCGGCAGCGGATGGCACAGCGGGATGAGCTCGCTGGTGCGCTTGGTGGCCATGATGCCGGCAATGCGGGCCACGCCCAGCACATCGCCTTTCTTCACGGTGCCGCTCTCCACGGCGGCGAATGCCTCGGCGTTCATGGTGATGATGCCGTGGGCGGTGGCCTCCCGGAAGGTGACGGTCTTCTCGCTCACATCCACCATCACGGCGTTGCCGGAGGCATCAAAGTGGGTCAGATTGGTTTCAGTCATGATCGTATCTTTCTGCTTAACAAAAATAAATCGTATGGGGAGCCGGGCTTGCCCTCTCAGTCTCGCTTCGCTCGCCAGCTCCCCCAAAGGGGGAGCCGTTGGCAGGCCGGGCAGCTCTGAGCGGGACGCCTGAGGCCCGATATAGCGCAAAAGGGCGGGCCTTGCTACAGAGGCCGGCAGCTTCTGGACAAGCGTTCCTTGCCAAGCTGCTGTAAATCTCTGTCGCAGGGCACTATCGTTCCCGACAGGAAGAGCTTTTCTCGCCCAGCGCGGGCCTTACCGACACGCCAGTGGCTCTCCCTTTGGGAGAGCTGGCGCGAAGCGCCTGAGAGGGCATCAGCAATGCCCAAATCCGCAGTTGGGCCAGTGGCACTCGGCGCAGCCAAGGCAGAGGCCACCCTCGCCCAGACGGGCAATATCCTCGGCGGTGATGGCATCGTCGGCCAGCAGACGGGGCAGCAGCAGGTCAAAGATGGTGCGCTTGGCGTACATGACGCAGCCGGGCAGACCGCAGACCGGCACACCGTCCAGATAGCTCACGAGGAACATGGCACCCGGCAGCACCGGTGCGCCGTAGGTGACGATGTCCGCGCCGGTATTCCGGATGGCCAGCGGGGTGCGGTCGTCGGGGTCTACGCTCATGCCGCCGGTGGTGAAGATCAGCTCACAGCCCGCCTCTTTCGCCTCGAGAATGGCGGCGGTGATGCCCGCCGGGTCGTCGTCGCAGACCTTGTGGAAGGTCATCTCACAGCCGTACTCGGCCAGCTTGCCCACGAGGATGGGGGTGAACTTATCCTCGATGCGGCCCTTGAACACCTCGCTGCCGGTGGTGATGACGGCAAACTTCTTGGCCTGCATGGGCAGCACGTTCAGGATAGGCTCACTGCCTGCGGCAGCCTGCATGGCGTCCATCTTCTCCTGTTCGATGACCAGCGGGATGATGCGGGTACCGGCCAGTTTCTGGCCCTTTTTCACGGGCAGGTCGCCGTGGATGGTGGCGATCATCATCTGGGGCGTGCGGTTCACGGCCAGCAGGGCTTCGCGGTCGATCTTCAGCAGGCCGTCGCAGTCGGCGATGAGCTCGATCTTGCCCTCCTTCGGCTCGGTGCCGTGGATGTTCCTGCCCGCAGCGGCCTTGTACAGCAGCGCGGCAGCTTCGTCCTCGTGGAGGATGCCGGGCTTTTTCTCCCAGACGTAGAGGTTTTCTTTGCCGATGGAGAGCAGCACGGGGATGTCCTCGGGCTGGATGATATGGCCCTTGCGGAAACGTGCGCCCTTGAACTCGCCGGGAATGATCTGGGTAATGTCGTGGCAGAGCACCTGGCCTGCCGCGTCTTCGGTACGAATCAGTTTCATATCTGTCTTCTCCTTACAGGCTCGGCATCTGGGCAACGAGCCAGTCGGCCAGAGCCTGCGCATCTTCCAATCCAAAATCTGCCCCCGGAATGTCTCCCACCACCGCCAGCGGCTGAAAAGACACCGGTGTGTCCGAAATTTCTTTGCGGACAACTTCGATTTTCGGCCAGCCGCTGTCCTTGAAGCCTTCCAGCAGCACCAGATCATAGCCGTGGCGCTCGAAGAGCGCCAGCAAGTCCTGCTCCGTCAGGCGGAACATCTCGGTCAGCAGATAGCGCTGGCCGGAGTAGACCGCCACCCCCTCGGCCCCCGCTTCCCGCAGACGGCAGCTGTCGGTGCCGGGGACATCCGGCGTAAAATCATGGCCGTCGTGCTTGATAATGCCCACTTTCAGCCCCCGGCTGCGCAGGGCAGGCAGAAGCTTTTCCAGCAGCGTCGTCTTGCCGCTGTTGTGCAGGCCGCTGACGGCCAGCACCGCCGGGCGCTTGAGCTCGATCTCCTGGGCCAGAGCCTCTTTCGGTTCACTGTACAAAACGGAGCACCTCCACTTCTTCGCCCGGAGTCACCGGGCCGCTGCCCGCGGGCAGTTCAACGAGACAGTTGCAGCCGATCATGGCGGAAAGGCTGCCGGACGAATGGGCTTCGGCGTTGCCCTCGCCGGGGATGGTCACGCTGCCGCCCCTGGCCTTTGCCCGCAGATAGCGGTTCCCCTTGCTGGGCTTCGAGAAGCCCGTGGTCAGGGTGCGGGTGGTGCGGGGAAGAAGGCAGCCTTCCTCGCCGCGCCCCGCCGCCCGCAAAAGGGCCGGGACGGCATATTGTTCCAGCGTAGCGGCGGCGGCAAAGGGGTTGCCGGAGAGGCAGAACACCAGTTTGCCGCCCACTTTCCCGGCCAGCATGGGGCTTCCGGGCTTCTGGGCCACGCCCGCAAAGAGGATGTCCGCATTCAGCTGTTCCAGCACAGCGGGCAGATAGTCTTTCTGCCCCACCGAGACGCCGCCGCTGGTGATGACGGCATCGCACTCCGCCAGCAGCTCCCGCATCTCGCGGGCGATCTCCTCCGGGTCGTCGGAGCAGTGCCGACGGTTTACCGCAAAGCCCAGCTGCCGCAGGCGGGCGGCGTTCTGGACGCCGTTGGCGTCGTAAATTTTGCCGGGCGTCCAAGCCTCGCCCGGAGCTAAAAGCTCGCTTCCTGTGGCCAGAACGCCCACGGTCAGCGTCTTGTAAACGGGGACTTCAGCGTATCCCTGCCCGGCCAGCACGCCCAGATGGGCGGGGGAGAGTACCGTACCGGCCTCAGCGATGACAGCACCGGCGGCGATGTCTCCGCCCCGGAATACCACGTTCTGCTGCGGCTTCATGGCGGCATAGAGCTGTACCGTCTCCTCGCCGCTGTCGGTCAGCTCCTGCATCAGCACACAGTCTGCGCCCTCGGGCAGGGGTGCGCCGGTCATGATGCGGGCCGCACAGCCCACAGGCAGGGGCGAAGCGGGGGCATCTCCGGCGTAGAGCTTCATGGTCACGGGCAGGGTGATGGGTGTTTCGCGGCTGGCACCGGCGGCGTCGGCGCTGTGCAGGGCGTAGCCGTCGAAGGGGCTGCGGTCAAAGGGCGGCTGGTCCATCCGGGCCGAAAGCGTCCCGGCAGCAATGCGGCCGCCCGCTTCGTCCAGCGGGACGGTCTCCGTCTCCGGCCTCGGCAGAGCCGCAGCGGCATCCAGCACGCGGCGCAGCGCCTCAGAGGGCGCGCAGAAAGGCTGTTTCATAAAAAATCCTCCAAATGCCCGGCCACACCCGGCCTGCTATGGCTCAGGCGGGGCGCAGCGGGGATCCATATAAAAAGGCAGGTTAAAAAAGAAGCGGAGGCGTCTTGATGAAAAATCAAAACGCCTCCGCAGAATATCCGCACATTCCGGCAAAGGGCAGCTTGCAGACTGTCCTGCCGATGGCGGCTCTCCGCTCCCTGCCGCTCTTGCAGTGGCGGCAGGGCATGGAAAGCCCCTGTGTGGATGGGAGGAGTTCTTTTTTTCAAATTGCAGCGTTTCTTCTGCGGGAAGGCGGCGGGGTTTCCCCCTACACCCTTGAATGCCGGCTTATATAGCCCTTAGCATTGCGGCGCGGTGTCATGCCCGACGGTTTAGACACCTTTGCTCAAAGAAGCTCATATACCCTATTTGATTGTGTGGGATGCTTTAGTCGGTCCACTCGTCCACGTCGCTGATGGCTTTTGCGTAGCGGCGGGTGAGATGCTGGGTGGAGAAGAGGAACCGCTCGTTCTGGTTGTTGGTCAGCTCCTCGATGTCGGCGTACTCCGGCTTGCCCTGCATGGACTGCCACGTCTGCTCGATGGCTTCCTGTGTCAGATCGTAGGGCGAGCGGCGGAAGTAGCGCAGCGGGGTGGCGCTGGGGTAGACGCGGGCGTTGAACCGCACCATCTCGGCCACCATGGCGCAGAGGTCCTTGTCCTCGATGAGCTGCGCGATCATGGCGTAGTTGTCGCTCATGTTGGCGCTGGAGTAGTAATAGGCATCCTTTGCGCCGGCGCGGGACACGATGTCTGCGCACTGGGGGTCTTCCGGCATCTGGGCCAGAAGCTCATCGGCGTTTTCCACCTCACTCACCAGCAGGGCGTGGGATGTGACCAGCGCCGCCGCCGAGCGGGAGCGGATGTAACCCGCCAGCTCCTGTGCCGGGGTCAGCTTGGGCAGCTCCGGCGCGGTGACGGTGGGCTGGTCGGCGTAGGGGTCGCCCTCTGCCTCCGGCGCGGCCGCCAGAAAATCCAGCAGCTGGGTTTTTTCGGCGGCGTCCGGTGCAGCCGTCTCTTCGGGAGCGGGCTGTGCCTCGGCCTGCCTTGCGGCCAGAGCATCCGTCTCCTTCTGCACGGCGGCAATGACGTCCTCGCCGAGCTTTGCGGCGCTGCCGTCGAACATACTGCCCGTTTCCTTCAGGCGGCGGGCCGTCTCGCTGGCCGCATCGATGTCAAAGACCTCGGCCTTCGGCTTCTTTTTCACGGCCATCTCTGCCTTTTGCAGCTCGAGGATGACCTGCTCAGGGTCGGAGGCGGCGTCCACCGTGGTGGTATAACCGGGTTTGCGTCTGCCAAACAGCATGATAGTTCCTCTTTCTATGGGATTTATTCAGCGGCTGCGGTGTTCTGGGCGTAGATGCCGCGTGCTTCCAGATCGTCGGCCATGTCGCCGAGGTCGAACTTCTCCAGCGTCTCGCGGGTCGGCACACCGGTGGTCTTGTCCCAGCCGAAGATGTCATAGAACAGGTCTTTTGCCTTCTCCATGTCGGCGCGGTCCAGCTTGGTGGTGCCTTCCTCGAATGCCTTGAAGTCGGGTTCCTTGTCGAAGACCCAGTCGCAGATGGCGTCGTGCTCCTGACGGAGGTTTGCGCTGCCGCAGTTCTTCTGGAAGCTGATGGCGGTCATGGCGCGCAGCATCTGGGTGATGCGCTCGCCTGCCTCCTGCAGACCGGCCTGGGTATAGGTCTCGCCGGTGACGGCGGTCATGAAATCTGCCTGCAGGTCCAGATCGCCGTGGTAGGCCCGCTCCTTGGAGGGAGACTGGGTCATGGGCCACATCCAGTTGCAGAGGGTGGCGGAGTCGTGGAAGTTCTTATCGTTGACGCAGTAAGCGGCCAGCTTTGCCTTGTTCTCGTTGATGGGCGTGTAGGCCTTGGCCTTGTCGTAGCAGCCCTCGCCGAAGAAGTCCTCCATGACCTTTTTGGTCACCTCGTAGGGTGCGCCGGAGCCGGTCTCGCAGACGATCTCGTGGATCATGCAGTCTCTATTATACACCAGATTGTACAGCATGCCAACCTGCCATGCCTCTGCGGGGCCGTGGTGGTTGGGGAAGCCGTTGTACATCAGGTTGGAGTTGGTGGCACCGTCGTTGCGGTCCAGCCAGCTCTTGGGCAGGCCGAACTTTTCCATCATGGCCAGCGTACCCTTTGCGATGACGGACAGGTCGCCCTCGCCGTAAGCCATGCGGCGGATGAGCTCCACCTCCCAGCGGGGGTCACCGGCCTTTTCCCATGCCCAGGGCAGGGAGTCATACTCTTCCTCGCTGATGTACTTGGTGGCCTCCTCACGGGGCATCCGCAGGATCCACAGCAGGTCACGGTTCAGGTTGCCGTAGTTGTCCCACAGGCCCATGTCATCGACGGCGTGAGACCATGCCAGGTTGATGACCATGGTGCCGTCGCCCTCGTACTTGAAGTCGTGGACGCCGTCCGGGTAGACGCGGGTGCCGTACAGCACGGGCATACAGGTGTTGGAGTTGTGGGTGGGCAGGTCGTAATCGGCCAGCGGGTCCACATCATACTCGGTGTAGCAGCGGATGGGGCAGGAGGAGCAGCCGCCGTTCTTCACGGTGTACTCCGCAGCCGGTGCGCCGAAGTCGAAGTAGCCCTTGAAGCAGCGCAGCGCGATCTTGTTGATGTCGTTGTAGGGCTGCTCGCCGGTATCCACGGGGCCGCCGGGAGCCTTTTTCCACATACGGCCCGGTGCGCCAGACCAGCGGTTCTTGCCGGAGGTGGCGCTGTACTCGGCCCAGCTCTGGGGCTGTGCGGGGACGTTGTGGTTGTTGTTGCCGCCGATGAGGTTGCCCATCATGTAGTTGGAAAGCTCCAGCACCTTTTTGGGGTCGGCGACCTTGACGCTGCCGGTGCCGCGGATGGCCAGGCCCTTCAGCTTCTTGTTGCCCATGGCCGCGCCCAGACCGGCGCCGCCGGAGTTGCCAAAGCTGGTGTTCAGGGTGGAGTAGTCCACCAGATTCTCACCGGCAGGGCCGATGGAAGCGGTCTCGAACTCACGGCCGTTCTGCTCCACCATCCACTTGTTGGCCGCGAACGTACCCTTGCCCCAGATGTCAGAAGCGTCCTCGAGGGAGACCTGGTCGTCCTCGATGCGCAGGTAGACGGGCTTTGCGGAGATGCCGGTGATGACGATGCCGTCCCAGCCCGCATACTTCAGCATGGGGCCGATGTGGCCGCCCATGTGGGCGTCGATGATGGAGCTGCCCTTGGACCAGGTGGAGCGGAAGGTGACGTTCATGCGGCCGGAGCAGGGCACGCCGGCACCGGTCAGGGGGCCGACGCCGAAGATGACCTGTGCCTTCTCGTCGTAGGGGTCGAGGTCCATGGGAGCTTCCTCATACATGATGCGGTAGGCCATGCCCATACCGCCGATATACTTATGGTATTTTGCGTCGTCCTGCGTGGTGATCTCGCCAGTGGTCAGGTCAACGCGCAGGAGCTTGCCTGCCCAGCCATAACTTTCAGCCATTGTTGTTCCTCCTCCTTACAGGTCCATGTAGGCAGCCTGTGCTGCGCTGGTGACGGCGTCCCAGTCCACGATGGACAGAGCGCCGGACGGGCAGCCTGCCACGCAGGCACCGCAGGCGATGCACTTGGACGACTTGCCGGTCTCGGGGTTGACGGTGGGCATATGCCAGGGGCAGGCCTCGTGGCAGGCGCCGCAGCCGATGCACTTGTCGGTGTCCACCACACGGATGCCCTGGTCATTGGTGGTGATGGCCTTCTGGGGGCAGGCGTTGCCGCAGGCGGGGTCCTCGCACTGGCGGCAGGTATCCGGGAAGTAGACAAAGCAGTTGTCGTTGCCGGACAGCAGGCCGTTGCCGGCACCGTCCAGATTCAGACGGCGCTGGATCTTCACGCGGCTGATGTAAGAGGAGCACACACCATCGTTGGTCAGCGTGCAGTTGATCTCGCAGCGCTGGCAGCCGGTACACAGGTCGGCGTTGACCACCAGCAGGCCCTGGGGCAGCGCCCAGGTAGCCACTGCGCCGCTGTCCACCTGCTTCTGCGAGCAGCCGAAGAGGGACAGCATGGATGCGGAGAGGGTGAGCCCTGCAAGGCTCTTGCCCGAGATCTTCATAAATTGACGGCGGGTCATGTCAGCCGTCAGAAAATCAGTTTTTGCCATAGGTTCCATTCCTCCGTTGAGGTCACTCTGCGCGGAGCACCTCAGTTACATAGAAATACGAGTTGTTGACGATGTTGGTGACGGCGGTCGAGGTGATGGTCGCGCCGGAAAGGGCGTCCACCTCGGTCAGGTCTGCGCTGACAGCGCCGGCACTGGTCTGCCCGGTGGTCAGTTCGGCCTGTGCCAGCCGATAAGCGGCCTGCTTTTCTGCGGACCAGTCCGCATAGGGCAGAGCCTGCTCCTCGCCGTCCTGCGCACTCTTGCTCAGACCGGCGGCGTAGAGCTTGCGGCGTGCCACAGCCTCGGCGCTGGAATCCAGCGGCGGGGCCAGCTCATCAGCCAGCGGCTCGCCGTTCAGTGCCGAGAGGGTCAGACCTGCTGCGTACATCCTGCGGGTGGCCTCGGCCTCGGGAGAGGTGTCGGACACGTTCCACTGCGCGGGGTCAAAATTCTCCGCAGCAGAAGCCTCGCTGGATGCACCGGCGGAAGCATAGGCTGCGCCGGTGGCCGGGTCGGTCACAGTATAGCTTTTGCCTGCCAGCGTAAAGGGAGCTGCGCCCTGATACTGGGACGTGAACTCCGGGTTGACACACTGGCCGCCGAGGCTGTCCGTCTCTGCCTGCGAGAGGATCTCGACAGCGGAAACATTGCCCTCGGCGTCAAGGGTCACGGCAGCCTGCACATCGCTCTGGAAGCCCTTCTGAGAGCCCTCCACGCGATAGCTGCCGTTGTCGAGCTGGTACACTGCGCTGATGCCGTAGGCGGCTGCATCCGCCTCCGACACCGGCAGCAGGGTACCTGCAACCGTGGTGCGCGCGTGCTGCATTGCGATAAGACCTACCGCCATTGCGACTGTCGCAGCGCCCATGGCTGCGTAGCCCGGCAGCCGCTTGCGCCACAGCGGAACGGGCGCAAACGGGTTGGTTGCCTGCTTCATGTTATCACCTGCCTGTTTTTTTCTGCCCGGGTTTCCCCGGACAACAGTTAAGGCCGCCCCAGCTGCTGCAACAGCGGAGCGGTCTCTTCGTTAATATATTATCACTCAGACTGGAAGTAAGTCAACGCAAACTGTAGGCTTTCTTTGCTTTGTAACTTTTATTTTGTATGTTCCTTCAAAGTTAAGGGGTGTTTCCGGCCGCACACGAATTGCAGGCCGTATTCTGCGGCCAGCTCCAGCGACTGGACGGTGGGCATGGTCTTGCTGACCAGTGCCGGAACGCCGGCCCGGATGGCTTTGCGCACCATATCCATCGGTACGCGGCCGCTGGTGTAGAGCACGCATTCGCTGAGGGGGACACCGGCCAGAAGCATGCTGCCCACGGCCTTGTCCAGCGCATTGTGGCGCCCGATGTCCTCGCAGGCACAGAGGATGCGGCCCTCGTGCAGCACAAAGCAGCTGTGGACCGCATGGGTGGCCTGATAAAGCGGCAGGCCCGCGCTCATGGCGGCGGCGAGGGCGTCCACCCACTCCGGCTGCAGGTCCAGATGCGGCACCGCGCGCAGCGGCTGCACTTCCACCGGACTGCCCAGCGCGACATTGTCGGTGCAGCAGCTGGAAACCTCCTGTGCCGCCGCGCGGCGGGCCGTCAGCGGGTGGTTCAGGTAGATATTGACTTTCAAGCCTTCCGCGCAGACGGCGATTTGTTCCACTTCCTCTGCGGAGGCGATCCATCCTTCGGTCAGCAGCCGCCCCAGCGCCAGCTGCGGCAGAAGCTGGGGCGTGCATACCACCCGGAAGGCCGGCTGTTCATTTACATAGAGAACTGCGGCGTGTTCTGTTGGAATGGCTGCTTCCGTGCCGTCCGGCATCCGTACGGTTTCAAAGGCGGCTGCTGCGCCGAAGAGGTCGGTTATCTGCATGGGGCAATCCTTTCTCTGTTCAATGCTGTCCTTCGTACGACCTCTCAGTCTGCTTCGCAGCCAAGGCCGGGTTGCGGCACCCAGCATCCGCAGCGCTTCGCTTGCGTCTTGCTGGCCGCTGCCCCAACAGCGACTCCCTGCTTCCGCCACTGGCGGCGGTCGTCGTTGTTGCCCCTATTAGGGGAGCCTTTGGCGAGCCGGGAAACTCTGAGCTGGACGCTGGAAGCCCAATATGGCGCAAAATGGCGGGCCTCGCTACAGAGGGCAGCAGCTTCTGGACAATGCACCTTGTCAAGCTGCCGTGAATCTAGGCAGCGGAGCACGATTGCTCCCGATAAATCGAGCTTTGTTCGTCCAGCGTGGGCCTGGCCGATATGCCAAGGGCTCCCCTATCAGGGGAGCTGGCAAAGCCGACAGGCTTTGACTGAGAGGTTTTTCCGGGCCAGAGCTCTGTAAAAGCTGCTGTTCAAGTCCTCTTTCGCACCGAAAAGAAAAAGCAGAACACAAACGTGTTCTGCTTTTTCTTGGTGCGGATAAGAGGACTTGAACCTCCACCGAGTTGCCCCGATTAGAACCTGAATCTAACGCGTCTGCCAATTCCGCCATATCCGCATATTCTGTTTTGTTCGCTGCCATTCGGCTCGGAACGATATTTATTATACCACAGGTGCAAAGAAAGTCAAGCGTTTTCTGCAAAAATAGTACGACAAATTTTTTTGCGAAAATTGTTGCATTCCGTATAGGCCGAATGGGGCGAAAAATCCGGCGGAGTATGATACAATAAATATTGCCCCTGCGGGGCAGCAGCCCGGCGGGACTATTTACGGAAGAGGGAAACTGCGAATGTTCAACATCATTATCTTTCTCATCGGTGCAGGCATCATGTTCTACATGGCATGGCGGAGCTGGTCGAGACGCCGCAAGCTCATGACCAGGGGCGAAAAGGTCGAGGCCGCTGTGGCAGGCACCGTCCAGAGCCGGGACGGCAAAGCCTACCTGTTGGAGTTCACCACTGCTGGCGGCACCCACCGCCTCCATTACCCCAAGTCTGCCAAGGGCAGAGAGCTTGCACAGGGAGCTGTCGTCACCCTTTATTATAACCCCGACGACCCCGCCGAGATGTACGTCGAGGGCGACAAGTCCGTTCTGGGGGCAGAGGTGCTGTATGTGGTGCTGGGCATCGTGCTGCTGGTGCTGATGGCCGGCATCGTCCGCTGAGAGGGGGAGAAGAAAATGAAACTCGAACATTTTGGCATGGCAGAACCCGGTGACTGCCGGGTGGTCTTTTCCGCTGCAGCAGAAGAGCTGGAAGCGGCGGTGCAGGCCGAAAAGGCGGCCCCGGACGCCCCGCAGGACGAGGATGACCTGCTGACGGCGGCGGTCAATCGGGCCATTTTAGAGGGCTTCTCGCCTCTGTTCGCCCAGCTGATGAAAGAAAACGATCTGCAGCCCGTCACCGACCCGGATTTTGAGCTTCTGGCGGTCAACCGGGCCGAGGGCTTCCGGGCGGGGGCGCAGTTCTTCTGCCTGCCGCCGCTGGAACTGGGAGAGTACACCGGCTTTACCCAGCCCATCCAGCCCCGGCCCATCCGGGAGCTGACCATCGAGCTTGAAATAAACCGCCGCCACGGTGACGAAGACCGCGCCGCCGACGCCGAGGGCAAGCGCGCCCTCCGCGCCAGGGTGACGCAGGACATCTACGCCCAGCGCTGCCAGCAGGCCCGCGCCGTGGCCGAACAGGCCCTCATCGCCCAGCTGGGTACACACGTCACTGGCCCGCTGCCCAAGCAGCTGGTGGCCGGCAACTACTTTGCCGAGCAGCGCCAGTTCAATCTGCGGATGCAGGCCAACGGCGTCAATTTCGACCAGTACTTAAAGGTGCAGGGCCAGACGGTGGAAGAATTCCGAGCCTGGCTCCACGCCGAGGCCGAGCGCAAGCTGCGCAGCCGGATGGGTCTGCTGCTGGTGGCGCAGAAAGAAGGGCTCTGGCCGACGGAAGCCGAGGTGGATGACGAGCTTGCCCACTGGGACGCAAAGCGGGACGGGGAGCACACCTTCGCTTCCAACGACCGCCGCCGCGCCGCCCAGCGCATCGCATCCAGCCGCGCCGCTGCTTTTATTCTGGCCCACTCCACCCTCACGCCGCCGCCTGCTGAGGCAACGGTGCTGAAAGCCGAAAACAGGTAAAAAAGAAACTATTGCCGACCCGCAAAAAATAAAACAGAGCAAACAAAAATGGGGCTGTTGCAAAATAGCCCCAACGAAAAAAATGAGATAGACTTCCCCGAAAGGGGCTGCCTATCTCATTTTTTGTTGTAAGCTGAAACTGCAATGGACCAACTACAACAGAAACGGTGATCTTCTGAGCGCCGCATAGGAAATAAGGAAGTTTGCAAGCCAACCTGCCGGGACTGCAAGCCAAACAAAAGCAATGCCAAAACGCGGTGCACAAATCAAAGCAACAGACAAGCGGATCGCAAGGTTTACCATATTTGCAATAAGAAACGGCCGCATGATTCCGAGTCCGCGAAGAACGCCATCAGTTGCCATCTTGATGCCCATGAAGATGAAAAAGTAACCAAGCCATCTCATATAATCACCGGACACCTGATAGGCCAACGCGGTTCCGTCTTTTCCCAGGAACAACGAGGAGATCTGTGTGTGCAGTGTTTCAATGACCACGAAAGCAAGAACTGCAAAGCATAGATCCAACACCAGTGCAGCATGATAACCTTTTTTGATGCGCTCAATTTTCTTTGCGCCAAGATTCTGGGATACAAACGGCGAAACTGCATTGCCGATGGATACGAAGATCAGCGAAAAAACATTTTCTACCCGCATCGTTGCCGCATACCCGGCAAGTGCCTGTGTGCCGAAGGGATTTACCACTGCCTGCACGATCATCATACCGATAGACACTGTGGACTGCTGCAAAACCGATGGCACCGCAATGCGAAGCATGGAATACAGCTCCTGCCGGTCGAACCTGCGAAAGGAGCCCTTGTATTGCCGCGTCCGAGACAGAAAGATCAAAAACGAAAACACGGCAGAAATTCCTTGTGCGATCAAGGTCGCAAGGGCTGCGCCAAACACCCCCAGACCAAGACCGGCCACCATCCAGAGATCCATAAAAATATTCAGGATAGATGAGAATATCAGCAGACCCAACGGAATTTTGGATTCACCGATGGAAGTGAACATGGTGGAAAGAATGTTGTACATGAATAGAAACGGGAAACCCACAAAGTAGACACGCAGATACAATACTGCTTCTTCCAATATATCGGCAGGGGTCTGTAATCCGCTCATCATGAAATGGGAAAAGCAGAAGCCAAAGACACCAAGGACAACGCTTAAGCTCAAAAAGCTGATCAGGGACGTTGACACAATGGTTTTCATTCTACCATAATTTTTTGCACCAAAACAGCGGCTTACAAGCACACCTGCGCCCACACCGGCCCCAAGCGCCACACAAATAAAAACATTGGTCAGCGCGGCACAAGCACCAACAGCCGCAAGTGCCGAGGAGCCAACAAATTGACCGACGATTATGGAATCGGCCATATTGTATACTTGTTGAAAAAAGCTGCCAAGGATCATCGGCATCGCAAAAACAGTCAGCGCTTTAAGGGGTGGATCTGTAATCAAATATTCATCTTTCGACACGATTATATTCCTTCCAAAAATCGTTTATCGCAAATTTTATCGCAAGTCAAGAAATTAGTGCAGCATTCAAACGGCATCTTTGCGATATGCGATCCACCGCTGCTGCATTAAAAAGTTGAATCGCTATAAGCTGAAGCGTTAAGTCTCCACGCCCTCGAATTGGCTGTTGTAGAGCTTGGCGTAGAAGCCACCCTGCGCCAGCAGGGTATCGTGGCCGCCCTGCTCCACGATGTGGCCGTCCTTCATCACGAGGATGACGTCAGCCTCCCGGATGGTGGAAAGGCGGTGCGCCACGATGAAGCTGGTGCGGCCCTGCATCATCCGGGCAAAGGCTGCCTGGATACGCACCTCGGTGCGGGTGTCGATGGAGGAGGTGGCCTCGTCCAGGATCAGCATCGGGGGCAGACAGAGCATCACGCGGGCGATGCAGAGCAGCTGCTTCTGGCCCTGGCTGATGTTGCCGCCGTCCTCAGCGATGACGGTGTCGTAGCCCTCGGGCAGGCGGCGGATGAAGCTGTCGGCATGGGCTGCCTTGGCCGCGGCCACCACCTCGTCGAGGGGGGCGTCCGGCTTGCCGTAGGCGATGTTCTCCCGCACGGTGCCGGCCCGGAGCCAGGTATCCTGCAACACCATGCCGTAGCTGCCGCGCAGGGAGGCGCGGGTCACGTCCCGGATGTCGGTGCCGGAGACTTTGATGGAGCCGCCGTTGACATCATAGAACCGCATGAGCAGGTTGATGAGGGTGGTCTTGCCGCAGCCGGTGGGGCCGACGATGGCGATGCGCTGGCCGGGCTTGACGTCCAGAGACAGGCCCTCGATGAGCGGGCGGTCGGGCAGATAGCGGAAGGAGACGTCCTCGATCTGGACGTGGCCGTCCGGCACGAGCTTTGCGGCGTTCTCCGCTTCGGGGGTCTGGTCTTCAGCGTCCAGCAGCTCGAACACACGGGCCGCGCAGGCCAGAGCGTTCTGCAGCTCGGTCACGACGCCGGAAATTTCGTTGAAGGGCTTGGTGTACTGGTTGGCGTAGTTCAGGAAGATGCTCAGCTGGCCGATGGTGATGCCTCCGGCTACGGCATAGATCGCGCCCACGAGGCCGACGCCTGCGTAGACGATGTTGTTGACGAAGCGGGTGGCGGGGTTGGTCATGCTGGAGAAGAAGATGGCCTTCAGGCTCACGTTCTGCAGTCGGCCATTCACCTCGTCAAAAGCCTCGAGGCTCTGGGCCTCGTGGCCGAAGGCCTGCACGACCTTCTGACCCTCTATCATCTCGTTGACAAGGGCAGTCTGCTCGCCGCGCACGGTGCTCTGGCTCTGGAAATACTTGTAGCTGCGCTTTGCGAGGAAGCTGGCCACCACAAGGCTCAGCGGGGTGATGCAGACCACCACCAGCGTGATGGGGACATTCTGCTGCAACATGAAGAGCAGGGTGCCGAGGATGGTCAGCACACCCGAGAACAGCTGGGTGAAGCCCATCAGCAGGCCGTCGGCGAAGGTATCCACGTCGGCCACCATCCGGCTCACGATGTCGCCGGAGGGGTGGCTGTCGAGGTAAGAGAGGGGAAGGGTCTGGATCTTCCGCATGGCGGCGTTGCGCAGGTCACGGCTGACTGCGAAGGTGATGCGGTTGTTGCAGACGCTCAGCAGCCACTGCGCAAAGGCGGCGACAACCGCCACCACGATGATCTCGTAGATGATGCGCAGCACGCCCGCGAAGTCCACGGCACCTTTGCCCAGCATCATGTCGATGGCGCTGCCGCAGAGGATGGGGATATACAGCTGGGCCGCCACGCTCACAGCGGCCACGATGAGGCTGCACACCACGAAGAAGCCGTAGGGCTTGATCTTCTGCAGCACCCGGGTCATGGTGGCCTTCTGCTGTTCAGGGGTCAGCTTGCTTTTTGCTTTTGCACTCATTTCTGCGCATCCCCTTTCTTGAACTGGCTCTCGTAAATCTCCCTGTAGACCGGGCAGCTTTCCAGCAGCTCGGCGTGACGGCCAAGGCCCACCATGCGGCCATCGTCCAGCACGATGATCTGGTCGGCGTGCTGCAGGCTGGCGGCGCGCTGGCTGACGATGAAGACGGTCAGATCGCCCGGCAGAGCAGCCAGAGCCTTGCGCAGGGCCGCGTCGGTGGCGTAGTCCAGTGCGCTGGCGCTGTCGTCGAGGATGAGGATGTCCGGCTTGCCTACGAGGGCGCGGGCGATGGTCAGACGCTGTTTCTGACCGCCGGAGAGGTTGCGTCCGCCCTGCTCCACCGGCTCGTCGAGGCCGAGGGGCTTGGCTTTCACGAACTCCGCGGCCTGTGCCGTTTCCAGCGCGGCCCAGAGGTCGGCGTCGGAGGCATTCTGGCTGCCCCAGAGCAGGTTGGAGCGGATGGTGCCGCCGAAGAGCTGGGCCTTCTGCATGACCACGGCCACCTTGCCGCGCAGGTCGGCGCGGGGGTACTGCCGGACCGGTCGGCCCATGATCTCCACACTGCCCTCGGTGGCGTCGTAGAAGCGGGGGATGAGGCTGATGAGGCTGGATTTGCCGCTGCCGGTGCCGCCGATGACGCCGATGGTCTGGCCGCGCCTGGCGGTGAAATTGATGTCGGAGAGGCTGGGTGCGCCTGCGCCCTTGTAGGTCAGGCTCACATGGTCGAAACGGACGGCGTCGCCGGCCTTTTCTGCCGGAACATTGCCGGTGAGCTGGGCCGGGAACTCCATGCCGGGCTTTGTGTCCAGAACCGCCTGCACACGGCCTGCACAGGCCAGAGCCTTGCTCACCTGAACGATGAGGTTGGCCAGCTTGACCAGCTCGACCAGGATCTGGTTCATATAGTTGACCAGCGCGATGACGTCGCCGGAGGCCATGCCGCCGATGTTTATCTCGATGCTGCCTACATACAGCAGCGCCACGATGGCAAGGTTGATGATAACGTAGGTCAGCGGGTTCATCAGGGCGGAGATGTGGCCGACGTGGAGCTGCATTTTGGTCAGCAGCTCATTGGCGTCCTCGAAGCGGTCCACCTCGCTCTTTTCCTTGTCGAAGGCGCGGACGACGCGCACGCCGGTCAGGTTCTCGCGGGTGAGGCCAAGGACCCGGTCCAGGCGGGTCTGCACCGACTTATAGAGCGGCCGGGTGATGACCATGACGCCGAAGACCACGATGCTCAGCAGCGGGATAGCCACCACGAAGATGAGGGCGGCGCGGAAGTTGACCGTAAAGGCCATGATCATGGCGCCAATCACCACGAAGGGGCTGCGCAGGAACAGACGGAGGAAGAGGTTCAATCCGCTCTGCACCTGATTGACGTCGCTGGTCATCCGGGTGATGAGGGTGCTGGTGCCCATGGTGTCCATCTCGGAAAAGCTCAGCGTCTGGATGTGCTCAAACAGCGCATGACGCAGGCCGGTGGAATAACCCACGGCGGCTTTGGCCGAGAAGTATTGGGCCGTCAGGCTGCACGCGAGGCCGACGATGGCCAGAAGCAGCAGGATGCCGCACCGCACGAGGATGTAGTGGAAATCGTGGGCCGCGATACCCACGTTGACGATGTCGGCCATCACAAGTGGCACGAACAGGTCAAACGTAGCTTCCAGCATCTTGAAAAGCGGTGCAAGCACGCTCTCGTGCTTGTAGTCGCTGAGATAGCGAAGCATTTTGTTCAAGGCTCGATACTCCCTTTCCTTAATACATTTAGTCGAGACGCTCCTTATTATAACGCACTCCCAGCAGGAATGCCATGTTTTTGCCGAAGAAAACCGGCTCCGGAAGCAGATTTCGGCTCCGGAGATTGAGAAAACCGGAAAATCCTGCTATACTGGAAGGGAATCTCAACGGAAAGAATGGTGGATGCAATGGCAAAAGATGGTGCGGCACGGCTGCGGCTGCGCCCGGTGGGCGCGGCAGACCGCAAAAAGCTGCCGGAATACGGGCCGCTGGGTACGGGCTGCCCGGCGATAGAGCGGGCTGTGGCAGCGCTCTATAAGGGCCAGAACGAGGAGAGCTTCTGGGCGCTGATGAACGCCATCAACTATGCCCTCGAGCTGGACACCAGGGTCCTGGTGCCGCTGGAAGCGGCGTCCGACCAGCCGGACGGGGCCGCCCCGTGGGCGGAGCATCCTGTCCCGGCGGAGAAAGCGAAGGACCTGCAGCCCTGGACCCTGCGCACCCAGAAGGGCCGGTGCTACCTGCCGGTGTTCACCTCAGTGAAGATGGCGGAGGCCGATAAAGGCACGGCCAGCCGCCCCATGGCGGAACGGCTTCTGGCTTCCGCCATGCAGATGGCGCTGGACTCGGACAGCATCGACGGCGTGGTCATCGACCCGTGGACCAGCTCTGCCACGCTGGACTGCTCGCTTTTGAACGGTCTGCTCCACGCAAGCCACGACACCGATGAGCCGGGCGAAGCGGAGCTGCGGGCCGGCAACCGTGCCATGGCTGAGGAACGCTGGGACGACGCGATGCACTATTATCAGCTCTCTGCCGAAGAGGGCTGCGCCGAGGGCCTTGCCATGATGGGCGAGATGCTCTACGAGGGCCGGGGCTGCCGCAAGAGCCCTGCACAGGCCCGCAAGCTCTGGAAAAAAGCCGCCGACGCCGGCGATGTGGCCGCATGGGTGGCGCTGGGTGACGATGCCATGGTGCAGGGAAAAGGGGCCGGCGCGGCTCTGCGGGCCTACCGCAAGGCCCAGAAGCTCTGCGCCTCCACCCCTGACATCGCCTATATGCCGCAGGTCTGCCTGCGGGTGGCCCAGTATGAGACCCAGTACATCTCCCGCAAAAAGGCGCTGGCTCAGCTGGCTGAGGCGAAGCAGGGCTTCCTCGTCCGCAAAAAAGAGGGGGACGAGACGGCCCAGAGCTGGCTGGACGAGACGGAGGCCGTCATCCGCCAGCTGCTCGAGAGAGAATGAGCGGAAACACAGAATCTTTACAAATGCTCTAAGAAATCGTCATACGGAACCGATATGATATTGAAGGAAAAATATGCGCGTCGCAAAAACAGAGAGGACGACCAGAATGAGCAGAGTGATCGGTATTGACCTTGGCACCACGAACAGCTGCGTGGCAGTGGTGGAGGGCGGCAAGCCCGTCGTCATCACCAACGCAGAGGGAGAGCGCACCACCCCCAGCGTGGTGGCCTTCACCAAAGACGGCGAGCGTCTGGTGGGCGGCGCGGCAAAGCGCCAGCTTGCCACCAACTCCGGCCGGACGGTGTCCAGCATCAAGCGGCATATGGGCAGCGACTACCGCGTCCACATCGATGGCAAAGACCTGACTCCGCAGGAGATCAGCGCCATGATCCTGACCAAGATACGCCGCGACGCCGAGAGCTACCTGGGTGAGCCGGTGACGGAGGCCGTCATCACCGTCCCCGCTTACTTTGACGACAGCCAGCGCAAGGCCACCCAGGATGCGGGCCGCATCGCGGGCCTGAACGTCCTGCGCATCATCAATGAGCCTACCGCCGCCGCCGTGGCCTACGGCCTTGACAACGAAGCGCCCCAGAAGATCCTGGTCTACGACCTCGGCGGCGGCACCTTCGACGTCTCCATCATCGAGATCGAAGACGGCACCTTTACGGTGCTGGCCACCGGCGGCGATACCCGCCTCGGCGGCGACGACTTCGACCAGCGCATCGTGGAATACGCCGTGGCAGAGTTCAAGAAATCGGACCGCATCGACCTCTCCCGCGACCCCGCCGCCATGGGACGCCTGAAAGAGGAGGCCGAAAAGGCCAAGAAAGAGCTGTCCAGCGCCCTCTCGGCCCAGCTCAATCTGCCCTTCATCGCTGTGGGCAAGGACGGCCCCCACCACCTCGATCTGACCATCTCCCGCCCCCAGTTCGAGATGATGACCGGCGATCTGCTGGCACGGACGGTGGCCCCGGTGCAGAACGCACTGCGGGATGCCGGCATCTCGGCTTCGCAGCTGGGCAAAGTCCTTCTCGTTGGCGGCAGCACCCGGATGCCTGCCGTCGAGCGTCAGGTGAAGGAGCTGCTGGGCTGTGAGCCGAGCCACAGCCTCAACCCCGACGAATGCGTGGCGATGGGTGCCGCTGTGCAGGGCGGTCTGCTGCAGGGCGGCGGCAAGCTGGCCGGCGCTTCCGGTGCGGCGGCGCAGGGCCTTGTGCTGATGGACGTCACCCCGCTGACCCTCTCCATCGAGACACTGGGCGGCGTGGCGACCCCCCTCATCACCCGCAACAGCATGATACCCACCCGCAAGAGCCAGATATTCACCACGGCCCGCCCCATGCAGACCAGTGTGGAGATCAACGTCCTGCAGGGTGAGCGGCATTTCGCCCGCGACAATAAGAGCCTCGGCAAGTTCAAGCTGAACGGCATCCGGGCCAGCTTCTCGTCCAAGCCCCAAATCGAAGTCACCTTTGATATCGACGTCAACGGCGTCGTGAAAGTCTCGGCCAAAGACCTCGGCACCGGCCGGGAGCAGAACATCACCATCACCGGCAGCACGAACCTCTCGGAGAATGAGATCCAGCGCGCCATGGCCGACGCCGCCGCCTACGAGGCCGAGGACAGCCGCCGCAAAGAGCGGCTTGACCTCCACAATCAGGCCGAGGTGCTGGCCTATAAGGTGGACGAGGCCCTCTCCAAGTGCAAGAAGGAGCTGGACAAGGAGGAGAAGAACCGCATCAAGGCCGATGTGGCCAACCTCCGCCGCTGCCTGCGGAAGGATAAGCCCGAGAAGATGAACGAGACGGAGGAAGCGAACCTCCGTCAGGCCAAGAGCCAGCTCGAAGCATCCGCAAACCACCTGATGGTGCTTTATGCATCGGAGCAGAGCGAGAACGGCTCGGACGGGACCATTTGATAAACAGTAAGACCCCCGCTGCGTTTGCAGCGGGGGTCTTTTGCGTCTGAGGGAAAAGTATCGATGGAAAACAAAGAGGGGAGTGGGGAAAGCTTATCGGCCAACGATGAGGTCGCGGCGGCCGCGGAAGCCCACGGTGAGGTGAGCGCTGCTGCCGAGGTGGCGCAGAGTGACCCGGGTGCCGGGCTTCTGGCCCTGGCACAGCAGAGTCAGGTTCAGGGTGGTGGAGGTCTTGCCGGTCTTGAGCACCAGAGTGCTTACGCCCTGATTCATCAGGGTCTGCATGTCGAGGATGGTGGTGCGGAAGGTGGCGTTGTCATCGGGGGCGTCCAGCGTCAGCACGCGGCCTTCCTGACGGGCGGTGTAGAGCACCTGCTTGCCCAGCAGGCCCTTGACGGTGTAGCGGGCTTCGCTCTTCTCCACCGGCGTGTCAGAGGGCAGAGGGGTCTCGCCAGAGATCATCATCACGTTGCCCTGAATGGGGTTCTCCACCGGGGAAGCGTAGCCGCCGTAGTTGGGGTCTACCTCCCCCACCGGAACGTCAGAGTGGAGAGCGATGTCACCCTGAACCATGACCTCGGACGACTGAGGGGGCAGATAACCGGCAACGGTCGTGTCCTCGGCGTCGGCGGCAAAGGCACCCACGCTCATGGCGGCGGTCATGGTCAGCAGCGCGGCAGCAGCGGCGGCGCGGCGGGCAGTGTTCTTGTTCAGCAGTCTCATAGTAGTATCCTCCTGTAGTTGTAGGGAGTCAACCTCTCCGTCAGCGCCGGTGCGCTGACGGAGAGGTTTATCCCAAATGCTTTTATCAGCGGTACGGCGTATCAGAAAACCGCCGTATCTGTAATGAATACGGATACGGCGGCTGGATTATTGCAGAGATCCTGTTTTAATTTTCGCTGGAATCTTTTTCCTCAAGGATAGCCATGAACTCGTCGCCGGTGATGGTCTCCTTTTCATAAAGGTACTTCGCCAGCTCGTCGAGCTTTGCACGGTTGTCGGTGAGGATCTTGACGGCCTTTTCGTGCTGGGTCTTTACCAGCTCCACGACCCGCTGGTCGATCTCCCGCTGGGTCTGCGCCGAGCAGGCCAGTGAGGTGTCGCCGCCCAGATACTGGTTGTTCACCGTCTCCAGGGCCACCATGTCGAACTCTTTGCTCATGCCGTAACGGGTGAGCATGGCGCGGGCAAGCTTGGTGGCCTGCTCGATGTCGTTGGACGCGCCGGTGGTGATGGAGCCGAACACCACTTCCTCGGCGGCACGTCCGCCGGTGAGGGTGGCGATCTTATTTTCCAGCTCTTCCTTGGTCATCAGGTAGTGGTTGCCTTCTTCGACCTGCATGGTGTAGCCCAGTGCGCCCGAGGTGCGGGGGATGATGGTGATCTTCTGCACGGGTGCGGAGTGATTCTGAAGCGCCGCCACCAGTGCGTGGCCGATCTCATGGTAGGCCACGATGCACTTTTCCTTGTCGGTGAGGATGGAGTTCTTCTTCTGGTAGCCGGCAATGACCACCTCGATGCTCTCCTCAAGGTCTGCTTCCGTAACCGACTTGCGGCCGGCGCGCACGGCCCGCAGGGCGGCTTCGTTGACGATGTTGGCCAGCTCTGCGCCGGAGGCACCGGAGGCCATCCGGGCCACGGTGTTGAAGTCGATGCCGGGGGCAAGAGCGACTTTCCTGGCGTGAACCTTCAGGATCTCTTCGCGGCCCTTGAGGTCGGGCAGCTCCACAGGAACACGGCGGTCAAAGCGGCCGGGACGGGTCAGAGCCGGGTCGAGGGAATCCGGACGGTTGGTGGCCGCGAGGATGATGACGCCGCTGTTGCCCTCGAAGCCGTCCATCTCGGTGAGCAGCTGGTTCAGGGTCTGCTCACGCTCGTCGTTGCCGCCCAGCTGGCCGCTGTTGCGCTTCTGGCCTATGGCGTCTATCTCGTCGATGAACACGATGCAGGGGGCCTTTTCCTTGGCCTGCTTGAACAAATCGCGGACTTTGGAGGCACCCATGCCCACGAACATCTCCACGAACTCCGAGCCGGAGATGGAGAAGAACGGCACGTTGGATTCGCCCGCCACGGCCTTTGCCAGCATGGTCTTGCCGGTACCCGGAGGGCCGACGAGCAGGATGCCCTTGGGCATCGAGGCGCCGATCTCTTCGTATTTCTTGGGGTCGTGCAGATAATCTACGATCTCCTGTAAGTTCTCTTTGGCCTCATCCTCGCCGGCCACATCCGCAAAGCGGATGCCGTGGGTGGATTGGACGTAGACCTTGGCGTTGGACTTGCCCACGCCGCCGAACATCATCGAGTTCGCGCCGCCGGCCTTTTCTATGAGCTTTTTGTTCATGAGATTGCCCAGCCAGACGAAGAGGACGATGGGCAGCACAAAGCTCAGCAGAAAGCTCATCAGGGGCGAAGCCTGCTCGACGATCTCGCTGGAAAACTCGGCCCCCGCGTCGTAGAGGCGCTGGGTCAGGTCGGGGTCGTTCATCAGGCCGGTCTTGTAAATTTGTTTTTCGTCTTTATCGGTAAAGATGATCTGGTTCGATTCCACATCCACCCGGCCGATGTCTTTGTCCTCGGTCATGGACATGAAGGTGCCGTAGTCCACTTCTTTTACCTGCCGTTCGCTCATCCACGGCACGAGCACGAAGTTGAGCAGCATCAGCACCAGTAATACAATGGCGTAGTAAATAGCCAATGGCTTTTTGGGGGTCTTGACTTCTTTCATGGGGGTCCCTCCTTACGTTGCAACCAGCATACCACGACGCCATTTCAGAAACCAGCGTTTCGAGGCGAACTTTGCAAAAACTTCGCAGATTCTTAACAAAACCGAGGAACAAGGAGGCCGTCCGCTTGACAAGTCAAATCACTTTGACTATACTGAAAATACAAGAAGGTGCTGTCCGCAATGGTCAGCTTCCCTCGGCTAAGTCAAACAATAAGAATGACCGCTTTGCTTGGTAGGCTGGGGCGGTCATTTCTTATTGTTATGTATCTCTTTGAAGACAGCCCACGAAATCTGAAAGGTAACAAAGACTGCTCCGCCCAGCAGGCCGAGCAATGCGATAGTCTCCGTCAGTGTCATAAGGCATCCCCCCTTCCGCGTTTGCGTCCGGGGGAAGCAACAATAAGGTTTCACACCCCCGGAAGCTTGCCGGGGAAGCTAGACCACCTTTTTATGCAGACAGCACCTGGATACCGCCGCTTCGGGCGGTATTTTTATTTTACCATAGTTGGTGATATAATACAACAAAAATAGAATCCACCCGCAAATTTTGAAAATTTATGCTGCTATTCATGTGAAATCGTTTCATTTTCATTGTGAGCAAAACTGCTTGACAGGGGCGGCGGGTTTTGCTAAAATGAAACCACTTTGAACAAAGCGCAAATGCGTTGACGGGGAAAAAACGATTTTCTTCTGCGTGCAGAGAGCCGCCGGATGGTGCAAGGCGGTGCAGAGGGTCTCGGTTACTGGCCCCTGAGCGGCAGGACTGAAGCAGACAGTAGGTCCTGACGGAAGCCCACCGTTATAAGGGCAGCGATTCGCCTCAAAAAGCCGATCGTGCAGAGCGGCTGTGCTTATGGTACAGCAAAGAGAGTGGTACCACGGGTGCCCTGTAACAGAAATTACAGGCTCTCGTCTCTCAGGGGATTTCGTCCTTTGAGAGACGGGAGCCTTTTCGTTTGTGGGAAACGGCCTCGCCCTCTCCGCCATTGCTTCGCAATGCCACCTCTCCCAAAGGGAGAGGCTTTTGGCTCCCCCTTTGGGGGAGCTGGCGCGAAGCGCCTGAGAGGGCAAGGCTGTTCCCCAGAAGTGCAAAACGTAAGTCAATAGGAAGCTGGAGGAAAACAAAATGATGGACGCTACCAAGTACGCACCGGGATATTACCCGGTCCCCGCCGGTTATGACAGCTGGGTCAAGAAAGACCACATCGAGAAAGCTCCTACCTGGTGCAGCGTGGACCTGCGCGACGGCAATCAGGCCCTTATCGTCCCCATGAGCCTCGAGGAAAAGCTGGAATTCTTCCGGATGCTGGTCAAAATTGGCTTCAAGGAGATCGAAGTCGGCTTCCCGGCCGCCAGCGAGACGGAGTACGAGTTCCTCCGTACCCTCATCGAGAAGAACATGATCCCCGACGATGTCACCGTGCAGGTGCTGACCCAGTGCCGCGACCACATCATCCGCCGCACCTTCGAGGCTGTCAAGGGCGCACCCCGTGCGGTCGTCCACTTCTATAATTCCACCTCCGTCGCCCAGCGCGAGCAGGTGTTCCACAAGTCCAAGGAGGAGATCAAGCAGATTGCCGTGGACGGCGCAAAGCTGGTCAAGCAGCTGAGCGAGGAGTATGAGGGCAACTTCCTCTTCGAGTACAGCCCCGAGAGCTTCACCGGCACCGAGGTGGACTACGCCGTTGAGGTCTGCAACGCGGTCCTGGACATCATGCAGCCCACCCCCGACCGCCCCATGATCATCAACCTGCCGGTCACGGTCGAGATGAGCATGCCCCACGTTTACGCAAACCAGATCGAGTATTGCGACAAGCACCTCAAGTACCGCGACAGCGTCATCATCTCCACCCACCCGCATAATGACCGCGGCACCGGCGTCGCCTGTGCCGAGCTGGCCGTTCTGGCAGGCGCTCAGCGGGTGGAGTGCTGTCTCTTCGGCAACGGCGAGCGCACCGGCAACGTGGATGCTGTGACCCTCGCCATGAATATGTACAGCCACGGCGTAGACCCGAAGCTGGACTTCTCCGATATGCCCGCCATCTGCGCCGCCTATGAGCGGGTCACCCGGATGCACATCTACGAGCGCACCCCCTACGCCGGCCAGCTGGTGTTCGCCGCCTTCTCGGGCAGCCATCAGGACGCCATTGCAAAGGGCATGGCCTACCGCAAGGAGAAGGGCGACCACCGCTGGACCTGCCCCTATATCCCGGTGGACCCCCACGACATCGGCCGCACCTACGACGCCGACGTCATCCGCATCAACAGCCAGAGCGGCAAGGGCGGCATCGGCTTTGTGCTGGAGCAGAACTACGGCTACAACCTGCCCGCCAAGATGCGCGAGGCGCTGGGCTACAAGGTCAAGAGCGTGTCCGACCACAGCCACAAGGAGCTGAGCGCAGGCGAAGTGCTCCACATCTTCGAGGATACCTTCCTCAACAAGTCCAAGCCCCTGTCTGTCGTCGAGGCCCACTTCGCACAGGTCAACGGCATCACCGCCACCGTCACGCTGGATCTGAACGGCCGGCGCAAGGTGGTCACCTCGGTGGGCAATGGCCGTCTGGATGCTGTGGCAAACGCTATCCAGAGCGCCACCGGCATGGACTTCCACCTGGAAACTTACTCCGAGCACAGTCTGGATGAAGGCTCCACCTCCCGCGCCGCTTCCTACGTCGGCCTCGAGTGGGGCGACGGCATCGTCACCTGGGGTGCAGGCACCGATACCGATATTATCGTGGCCGGTATCCATGCACTGGTCAGCGCGATCAACAATAAATAAAGAGAGTAAATAAGGGGCAGCTCTGCACAACCTCTCCGTCATTGCTTCGCAATGCCACCTCCCCTATCGAGGGGAGGCCTTGGCATTCCCCGCAAAGTAAACGGTTTCGCCAGAGGCTCCCCTACTAGGGGAGCTGACGCCGCAGGCGGCTGAGAGGTTGGACAGAGGAGAGACTGGCCATAGAGAACAAGCTACGATAAAAAGGAGAGTACCATCATGGGAATGACCCAGACGCAGAAAATTCTGGCCGCACACGCGGGCCTCGCCGAGGTCAAGGCGGGCCAGCTCATCAACGCCAAGCTCGACATCGTGCTGGGCAATGACATCACCACCCCCGTCGCCATCAACGAGTTCGAAAAGGCGGGCTTCAACGGCGTGTTCGACAAAGAGCACATCGCCATCGTCCTCGACCACTTCGTTCCCAACAAGGACATCAAGAGCGCGACCCAGTCCAAGCAGTGCCGCGAGTTCGCCAACAAGTACGACATCCTCAATTTCTACGATGTGGGCCAGATGGGAATCGAGCACGCTCTGCTGCCCGAAAAAGGCATCGTGACCGCCGGTGACTGCGTCATCGGCGCCGACAGCCACACCTGTACTTACGGCGCACTGGGCGCATTCTCCACCGGCGTCGGCTCCACCGATATGGCCGCCGGCATGGCTACCGGCATGGCATGGTTCAAGGTGCCTGCCGCCATCAAGTTCGTGCTGAACGGCAAGCTGCCGCCGAAGGTTTCCGGCAAAGACCTCATCCTCCACATCATCGGGATGATCGGCGTGGATGGTGCGCTGTATAAGTCGATGGAGTTCACCGGCCCGGGCGTTGCCTCCCTCTCCATGGACGACCGCCTGAGCATCTGCAACATGGCCATCGAGGCCGGTGCCAAGAACGGCATCTTCCCCGTGGACGACGTGACCAAGGCTTATCTCAAGGGCCGCAGCCAGCGCGAGCCGGTGTTCTATGAGGCCGACCCGGACGCCGAGTACGAGAAGACCATTGAAATCGACCTCTCTGCCCTCGAGCCCACCGTCAGCTACCCCCACCTGCCCGAGAACACCCACCCCGCCAGCGAGGGCAAGGACATCAAGATCGACCAGGTGGTCATCGGCAGCTGCACCAATGGCCGCCTCGAGGATATGGAAGCCGCTTACAACATCCTGAAGGGCAAACACATCGCAAAGGGCGTGCGCGGCATCATCATCCCCGCCACCATGGCCGTGTACAAGGAGTGCATCCTCCGCGGCTGGACGACGGCCTTCATCGACGCGGGCTGCATCGTCTCCACCCCCACCTGCGGCCCCTGCCTCGGCGGCTACATGGGCATCCTCGCCGAGGGTGAGCGCTGCGTCTCCACCACCAACCGCAACTTCGTGGGCCGCATGGGCCACATCAAGAGCGAGGTGTATCTGGCTTCGCCCGCTACCGCTGCCGCCAGCGCACTGACCGGCTGCATCACCGACCCCCGCACGGTCTGAGAAAAGGAGAGTCACCCATGAACAACGCAAACGGTTCTGTTTTCAAATACCCGGATAACGTGGATACCGACGTCATCATCCCGGCCCGCCACCTGAACACGCAGGATGCCAAGGAGCTTGCCAGCCACTGCATGGAGGACATTGACAAGGATTTCATCCACAACGTCAAGGACGGCGACATCATGGTGGGCGGCTGGAACTTCGGCTGCGGCTCCTCCCGTGAGCACGCACCGCTGGCCATCAAGACCGCCGGTATTTCTGTCGTCATCGCCAAGAGCTTCGCGCGCATCTTCTATCGCAACAGCATCAACATCGGCCTGCCCATCATGGAATGCCCTGAGGCCGTGGACGCCATCAGCGCGGGCGATACGGTCAGCGTGAACTTTGATACCGGCGTCATCACCGATGAGACCACCGGCAAGACCTTCCAGGCCGAACCCTTCCCGCCGTTCATCCAGAAGATCATCGCCGACGGCGGTCTGATGAAGTCGCTGACGAAGAAGTAAAGCGGCATTGCCTCTTTGCTGGACGTAAAGTTTATCAGAGACGTAACACCATCGGCGAAGCCGTAAAACGGAGAAACGAGAAAAAAGCGTTTAGCGAAGCGGCTAGCTTTTTTCCGTTTCGACTTCTTCTTTGGGGTCTGAAAGGGGCGAGCAGCCCCTTTCTCGTGGGTCCAGCGCGTCGAAATCGCTGGTGGTTTTCTGGTTCTCTTTTGACATCAAAAGAGAACATAGCCTGACGAAAGATGCTGTTGTCCAATAAAAGAAAGGATGCCCATTATCATGGAAAAAAACATTGCTGTCATCTGGGGCGACTGCTCCAGCCCCGAGATCGTGAAGCAGACCCTCCGCGTTCTCGATAAGGTGGCCGAAAAGTACGGCCACACCTTCCACTACACCGACGCCGCGATGGGCGGCGAGGCCATTGACAAGTACGGCGACCCGCTGCCCCAGCATGAGCTGGATAAGTGCCTCGCGGCCGACAGTGTCCTTCTGGGCGCAGTGGGCGGCCCCAAGTGGGAGGGTCTGCCCGGTGAGCAGCGCCCCGAAAAGGGTCTGCTCCGTCTCCGCGCCGGGATGGGCCTCTACTCCAACAACCGCCCGGCCAGGATCTGGCCCCAGCTGGCCCCGGCCAGCCCCCTCAAGCCCGAGATCGTGGCCAAGGGCATCGACTTCATCATCGTGCGAGAGCTCATCGGCGGCGTCTACTTCGGCAAGCACGAGACTTACACGCTGGAAAACGGCGAGAAGCAGGCGGTGGATTCCATGCCCTACGCGGAGCACGAGATCGAGCGCATTGGCCGCATCGGCTTTGAGACGGCCATGAAGCGCCGCAGGAAGCTCTGCTGCGTGGATAAGGCCAACGTGCTGGATACCAGCCGCCTCTGGCGTGCGGTCATGCACCGCCTGCAGGCTGAGTACCCCGAGGTGGAGTACAGCGAGATGTTCGTGGACAACTGCGCCATGCAGGTCGTCAAGGACCCCAGCCAGTTCGACGTCATCGTCACCGAGAACATGTTCGGCGACATCATCTCCGACGAGGCCTCCATGATCACCGGCTCCATCGGCATAATCCCCTCGTCCAGTCTGGGCGACGGCACCCGGGGCCTGTACGAGCCCATCCACGGCTCTGCCCCCGACATCGCGGGCAAGGACATCGTCAACCCCACCGCCTGCATCCTCTCCGCCGCCATGATGCTGCGGTACTCCTTTGGTATGGCGGAGGAAGCCGACGCCATCGAGAACGCGGTGAATAAGGTGCTGGACAAGGGCCTGCGCACCGCCGACAACATGAGCGAGGGCTGCACCTGCCTCGGCTGCACCGCCATGGGTGACGCTATCCTCGCGGAGATTTGAGTTTACCGGAACGTAATAGGATAAAGTGGTAATACCCCGCCGCTGTTCGCTGTTTGGTGGATGGCGGCGTTTTTTCTATAATACAATGTCAGCAAATTCCGCTTTCCGCCTTAAACTGTGAAATAGATTCATTTGACAAATCAATTTATGTAAACTATACTAGACCCTGTCTTTAACAATAAAAATAGCCCGTGTGCCGGGATGGATAAACAGAGATAGGATGGGAAAAACGATATGCTGACACTGGATAAGATCTACCACGCCGCCTTTGTCCTCAAGGACGTAGCCCGCAAGACCGACCTCATCGAGGCACCCCGGCTCTCCAAGGACTGCCAGCTCTACCTCAAGACCGAGAACCTGCAGGTGACCGGCAGCTTCAAGGTGCGCGGCGCTTACTATAAGATCAGCCAGCTCTCCAAGGAGGAGAGCGACAAGGGCGTCATCGCCTGCTCGGCGGGCAACCACGCACAGGGCGTGGCGCTGGCCGCTACCCGCCGCGGCATCAAGAGCATCGTCTGTATGCCGGACGGCGCGCCCATCATGAAGGTGGAGAACACCAAGAACCTCGGTGCGGAGGTCTGCCTCGTACCCGGCACCTACGACGACGCCCACGACAAGGCCGTGGAGCTGCAGGAAGAGACGGGCATGACCTTCATCCACCCCTACGACGACGAGCAGGTCATTGCCGGTCAGGGTACTATCGGCCTCGAAATTCTCGACCAGCTGCCCGATGTGGATGCCGTCATCGTGCCTGTGGGCGGCGGCGGACTCATCTCCGGCGTGGCCTTCGCCATCAAGAGCCTGAAGCCCGACGTCAAGGTCTACGGCGTGCAGGCCGAGGGCGCACCCAGCATGTACCGCTCTCTTCACGAGCACAAATACCAGACCCTTTCCGCCGTCTCCACCTTCGCAGACGGCATTCAGGTCAAGACCCCCGGCGAGCTGACCTACAAGCTCTGCGAGGAGTATGTGGACGACATCGTCACCGTCACCGAGGACGAGACCGCAGCCGCCATCCTCTCCCTGATGGAGAACCAGAAGCTGGTGGCCGAGGGCGCAGGCGCAGTGCCTGTGGCGGCGGCGCTCTTCCACAAGCTGCCCATTGAGGGCAAGAAGGTCGTCTGCCTCGTCTCCGGCGGCAACATCGACGTGAACATCCTCAACCGCGTCATCACCCGCGGCCTCGTCATGAGCGGCCGCAAGGCCAACCTGACCATCGCGCTGGAAGACAAGCCCGGCCAGCTGCAGCAGGTGGCTGACATCGTCTCCCGCTGCGGCAGCAATGTGGTGTCCGTCCTCCACGACGGCTCCGACCCCAATATGCCCATCTCCAGCTGCTTCCTCAAGCTGACCCTCGAGACCCGCGACAACGCCCAGATCGAGCAGATCCGGCAGGAGCTCACCAAGGCAGGCTTCCAGCTGGTGGCCGAGCGCGTATAACTTTATTGATAAATGCAGAAGCGCCGCCCGAACGGGCGGCGTTTCGTTTTGTCAGCCGATGATCTCGTACTGGAAATATTCGCACTTGAGCTTGCTGCCTACGTCGATTTCCGGCGGCAGGAGCGCCAGCGCCACCGGGTTCAGTTCGTCGCTCTCGATGTCGGTGCGGCGCAGGTTGACGTAATCGCCGTCAAAGCTCACGACTTCATAATACCAGGGCCCCATACTGTTTCCTCCCGTGATTCATTCCTGTGTGTTCTCTTTTTCCTGCTTCCGCCAGTGGTAGTACGGCCCGAGAATGCAGACGGCGGCGAGCATCATCACCGCGAGGATGATGCTGGTGACGGTCTGATTGTCGGAGAAAAAGTAGAACAGCAGCTGCCCGCCGCCCACGACGAGCTCCAGCACACCCAGAAGCCTCTGCCAAAGGCGGCGGGCCTCGGCGCTGGCGGATTCCAGCCGCTTGCCCAGTATGCCGGGCAGCTCGAGGCGGAGAACGTCTGCAACGCCCCAGAAAAGGAAGATGATGCCGATGACAAGATGGTGTACCATAAGCCGCGCTCCTTTCTGCGTCACGCGCTGAACAGGAAAACTTTTACAGTGCAAGTATATCATATCGGTGAGACCCCGGCAAGGATGGGATTTGCCTGCCCGGCTCAGAAAATTTGGGTGGAACCGCCCGGCGGGCTTGTGGAATTTTGAAAAATATGCTATACTATTCTCTACTGATGCGCCATCGCCAAGCGGTAAGGCAGGGGACTTTGACTCCCCCATCGCAGGTTCGACTCCTGCTGGCGCAACTGTATAAAAAAGCCCCCGGATGCATTGCTTTCAGCGCATCCGGGGGCTTTTTTATCTTATCTTACAGGATGTCGATGTACTCACCGGCCAGAGCCTTGTTCATGCTGCGGACGGCGCAGAACTTGCCGCACATGGAGCAGGTGTCGCTGTGGTCGTCCTCGGGCAGGCGGGCGTCACGGATGGCCTTTGCCGTCTCGGGGTCGAGGGCGCAGGCGAACTGCGCATCCCAGTCGAGGACGCGGCGGGCGTCGCCCATCTTGTCGTCGATGTCCCGGGCGTGGGGGATGCCCTTGGCGATGTCGGCGGCGTGGGCGGCGATCTTAGAAGCCACGATGCCCTGCTTGACGTCGTCCACATTGGGCAGAGCCAGATGCTCGGCGGGGGTGACATAGCACAGGAAGGCTGCGCCGCTCATGGCCGCGACAGCGCCGCCGATGGCAGCAGTGATGTGGTCATAGCCGGGGGCAATGTCGGTGACGAGGGGACCGAGGACGTAGAAAGGTGCGCCCATGCAGATGGTCTTCTGGATCTCCATGTTGGCGGCGACCTGGTTCAGAGGCACATGGCCCGGGCCTTCCACCATGACCTGGACATTGTGCGCCCAGGCCCGCTTGGTCAGCTCGCCCAGACGAACCAGCTCTTCGATCTGGCAGACATCGGTGGCGTCGGCGAGGCAGCCGGGGCGGCAGGCATCGCCCAGAGAGATGGTGACGTCGTGCTCTTCGCAGATGTCCAGAATCTCGTCGAAGTGCTCATAGAAGGGGTTCTCGTTGCCGGTCATGCACATCCACGCAAACACCAGCGAGCCGCCGCGGCTGACGATGTTCATCTTCCGCTTATGCTTGCGGATCTGCTCGATGGTCTTGCGGGTGATGCCGCAGTGGAGGGTGACAAAGTCCACGCCGTCCTCTGCATGCAGACGCACCACGTCGATGAAGTCCTGTGCCGTCAGGGTGGCGAGGTCGCGCTGGTAGTGGATGACCGAGTCATACACCGGCACAGTGCCGATCATGACGGGGCATTCGTGGGTCAGCTTCTGACGGAAGGGCTGGGTATTGCCGTGGCTCGAGAGGTCCATGATGGCCTCTGCGCCCATGTTGACGGCGCTCATGACCTTCTGCATCTCGATGCTGTAGTCCTTGCAGTCGCGGGAGACGCCGAGGTTGACGTTGATCTTGGTGCGGAGCATGGAGCCGATGCCCTCGGGGTTCAGGCACTCGTGGTGCTTGTTGGCCGGGATGGCGACCTTGCCCTCAGCGACCAGCTGACGGATCTCTTCGACGGTGCGGTACTCCTTCTTGGCCACCGTTTCCATCTGGGGCGTGACGATGCCCTTGCGGGCGGCATCCATCTGTGTGGTGTAAGTCTGCATTTGAAAATCCTCCGAAAATACGCTCTCTTTATTTATGAACGGCGTCCGGGACGCCGTGCATCCAGTTTTCGACCCCGACGCCGCCCAGAGTGTGGTCCAGCGGGCCGGAGCCGCGGCCCAGATCGAGCTGCGCGTTCAGCGCGTCGGTCAGGTAAGCCTTGGCCCGGGCGATCGCTTCTTCCAGTGCAAACCCTTTGGCAAGGTTGGCCGCAATGGCGCTGGACAGAGTGCAGCCGGTGCCGTGGGTGTTGGGGTTTGCGATACGCTTACCCGGAAACCAGATCTCCGTGCCATCCGGGAAGGTGAGCAGATCGTCGGCGTCGGTGTCACTGTGGCCGCCCTTGAGCAGGACGGCACAGCCGCAGTCGGCGGCGATGGCCCGGGCGGCGGCGCTCATGTCGGCACGGCCCGAGACGTGCAGGCCGGACAGCACTTCGGCCTCGTGCCGGTTGGGCGTGATGACCTCGGCCAGAGGAAACAGCTCCCGGCGCAGGGTGCGCACAGCATCCGATGCAATCAAATCAGAGCCGGAGGTGGCTGCCATCACGGGGTCCACGACGATGTGCTCCGCCTTGTAAAAGCGGAGACGCTCGGCGATCGTCTCAATGAGCGGGGCAGAGGACACCATGCCGATCTTGACGGCGCAGGGGCGGATGTCGGTGAAGACGGCGTCTATCTGCTGGGCCAGAAATTCGGGGCTGACCTCGAAGATGCCGGATACGCCGGTGGTGTTCTGGGCCGTCAGGGCGGTGATGGCGCTCATGGCGAAGACGCCGTTCATGGTCATGGCTTTGAGGTCGGCCTGAATGCCGGCGCCGCCGCTGGAATCGCTGCCCGCGATGGTAAGTGCGGTTTTCATGGGTTTGCTCCTTTATCGCAAGTCAAGAAATTCGTGCAACATTCAAACAGCATATTTGCGATATGCAATTCAACGTTGTTGCTGCTGCATTAAAAAGTTGAATTGCTATAGATGATTTGTTCTGTCAGTGCCTTCAGCTCTTTACACTCAGCCTCAATGTCCTCGGCACTGAAGATTGCGCTCACGAGGGCCACGCCGTCCGCGCCGGAGCCTTTGAGCTTGAGGATATTGTCTTTATGGATGCCGCCGATGGCCACGACCGGCACATCCACGGAGTCGCAGATCTCTTTCAGTCTGCCCTCCGGCAGGACATCCACATCGGTTTTGGTGTGGGTGGAAAAGGCCGCGCCGACGCCCAGATAGTCCGCGCCGTGGGCCACGGCCAGCTGTGCTTCCTCGACGGAATGGGCCGACACACCGATGATCATGTCAGGGCCCACCTTGGCGCGGACGTCTGCGGCAGCCATATCTTCCTGCCCGACATGGATGCCGTCGGCATGGCATTTTATAGCGATCTCGACGTTATCGTTGATGATGAAGGGTACGCCATAGCTGCGGCAGAGGGCGGAAAACTCCATGGCTTCCTGTAAAAATGCCGCGTCGTCCAGCTCCTTTTCCCGCAGCTGGACGCAGGTGACGCCGCCTTTCAGCGCGTCTTCCACCTGCTGGCGGAGGGTCTCGCGGCCCGTCCACGCCCGGTCGGTGACGGCGTAGAGAAGCATGGTGTGTTTATCGCATTTCATAGCGTGCTCCTTCCTCGAGCTGTTCGGGGGTCATGTTGTAGATCGCGTCGATGATGTAATTGCGGTAGGTGGCGTTGCCGTCCAGCCTGGACAGGCGGCTGTGAGCTGCCTCGCCCGCAAGTCCCATGGCGCAGACCGCCGCGGCAGCGGCTTCCAGAGGCTTGTCCGGGTTGGCCGCACAGAATGCCGCCGTCAGGGCCGAAAGCTGACAGCCGGTGCCGGTGACGGCGCTCATCATGGGGTGGCCGTTGCGGATGCAGAAGGCCCGCTCTCCGTCGGCCACGATGTCGATGGCGCCGGTGACGGCGACGACCGCCCCTGTGCGGGCCGCAAACGCTTTGGCGAATGCCACGGTCTTGTCCAGCGTCTCGTCCGTCACCTTGTCGGCGGCGTCGGCGTCCACGCCTTTCGTGGTGCCGCTGCCTGCCGCCAGCGTCCGGATCTCGGAGATGTTGCCCCGGATGACTGTGAACTTCACTTCCCGCAGGAGGCGCAGTGCCGTTTCGGTGCGCAGATGGGAAGCGCCTGCGCCCACGGGGTCCAGCACGACAGGACGGCCCAGCCGGTTGGCGGTGTGTCCCGCCAGCAGCATGGAGGGGATGGTGCGGCTGTTCAGCGTGCCGATGTTGAGGTTCAGCCCGGCACACAGCGAGGTGATGTCCTCGACCTCGGCGGCATCATCCGCCATGATGGGGGACGCCCCGCAGGCGAGGACGATGTTGGCACAGTCGTTGACGGTGACGTAGTTGGTGATGTTATGGACAAGCGGGCTTTTGGCCCGGACGTTGGCAAAGAGGTTCCGAAACATGGCTTCTCCTTCGAATCAGCTCAGGCTGGCCTGCATGGCGCGGAGTGCGCCTGCGCGGGAAAGTGCGGCCAGCAGTGCGCCTGCAATGATGGCACCGCCGGCGGTGGAGACGAGGAAGGGGACGATGTAGGCGTAGAACGCGATGTCACCGGCGCTCTTGCCCATCAGCAGGATGGCGACGGGGTAGGCGCACAGACCGCCGAGGATGGAGGTGCCGAACACCTCGCCCACGAGGGTGGGCAGCAGCTTATTGGTCTTGTGGAAGACGATGCCGCAGAGCAGTGCGCCGAACATGCTGCCGGGGAAAGCCATCAGACTGCCCAGACCCAGCAGGTTGCGCAGCAGGGAGGCGACGAAAGCCACGCCCACGCCGTAGTAAGGCCCCAGCAGGACAGCGCAGAGGATGTTGACCATGTGCTGCACAGGGGCGCATTTGCTGCCGAAGACCGGGAAGGAGAAGACGCTGCCCACGACAGCGACAGCGCAGAACATACCGGCGAGGGCCAGCTTTTTGGCAGAATAGTGTTTCATAGTGAGTGCTCCTTTTCAATAAAAAATAAGTGCAGGGGCAGACCGCCGCTCCCGCACACGAACAGACCCGGCACCCGCGCAGAGATGCCGGAAACGGAAGAAGCGGTCGAGGCTCACTGGCCTCCTCTCACGCCGGAACACGGCTTCCCATCGCATACAAAACCCCAGACTCAGGGCGCTCCCCCTCAGCCTGTGACGCGAGAAGCCGTTTTCTAAGCGCTGCACACCGCCTGAGCGGTCTTTTTGCTCGCATACGGCGTTGCTTCCCCTTGCAATCCACCAAGGATTGCTGCGGGAAACCGCCTTGTCTGCGGGCAAAAATCCTCGCCATTCGGCGCACCCCGCTTACGAAAACAGCTTCTAAACAAAAAAGGAGACGCCTTCTGCGGCGTCTCCTGTAAAAATCCATAAACGGTGTTATGACTTCCTACAGCGGCATTATCCGCATCAGGTGCAGAAACTGTCCGAAAACAATTTCTAAGGGTCGAAGTTCGAGAACTCCCTCTCAGCCTGCATCCACAAGCTCCCCTGTATTTGTTTGTCGGGAGTATTCTACACCCATCGGGGATAAAATGCAAGGGTTTTCTTTTTTCGCGGCGCGTTTTGTGGTATACTGAAAAAAAGCCTGCATTTGCAAAAACGGGCAGATAAAGGAGATATGGCTTATGGGTCTTATCAAAGCGGCATTGGGCGCAGCATCCGGCGTGATGGGCGACCAGTGGAAAGAATACTTTTACTGCAGTGCTCTCCCGGCGGAGGTGCTGGCTGTCAAGGGACAGAAGAAAGTCTCCGGGCGCTCTTCCAACCGCCACGGCACCGAGAACATCATCACCGACGGTTCCATCGTGGCGGTGGCCGAGGGCCAGTGCGCCCTCATCGTGGAGCAGGGCAAGGTGGTGGACCTCTGCGCCGAGGCCGGCGAGTACACCTACAACACCGGCACCCAGCCCTCTCTGCTGAGCGAGGGTCTGGCCAAGAACATCGACGAAGTCTTTGCTGAGATCGGCAAGCGGTTCAGCTTCGGCGGTCAGGCTGCCACCGACCAGCGCATCTATTACATCAACACCAAGGAGCTGATGGGCAACAAGTACGGCACCCCCAGCCCCGTGCCGTTCCGCGTCGTGGACCAGCGTGCCGGCATTGACATCGACGTCGGCATCCGCTGCTTCGGCGAGTACAGCTACCGCATTGTCAACCCCATCCTGTTTTACACCAACGTCTGCGGAAATGTGGAAAACGAGTACACCCGTGACGCGCTGGAAGGCCAGATGCGCACCGAGATGATGACCGCATTGCAGCCCGCCTTCGCCCGCATCAGCGAGATGGGCATCCGTTACTCGGCTCTGCCCGGCCATACCACCGAGCTGGCCGAGGCCCTGAATCAGGAGCTGTCCGGCAAGTGGAGCAAGCTGCGCGGCATCGAGATCGTCTCCCTCGGCGTGTCCGGCGTCAAAGCCAGCGAAGAAGACGAGCAGATGATCAAGGAGCTGCAGCGCAGCGCCGCCTTTATGGACCCGACCCGCGCCGCCGCCCACATGGTGGGCGCACAGGCTTCGGCGATGCAGGCGGCGGCTTCCAATACCTCCGCCGGCCCGGCCATGGCCTTTATGGGCATGAATCAGGCCGCTGCCGCCGGCGGCATCAACGCCCAGGCCCTCTACCAGATGGGCGCACAGCAGCAGCCTGCCGCTGCTCCTGCCCCCGCAGCCGCCCCGGCGGCTGGCAGCTGGAGCTGCTCCTGCGGCCAGACCGGCAACACCGGCAAGTTCTGCACCGCCTGCGGCAAGCCCCGCCCCGAAGCAGGCTGGGTGTGCAGCTGCGGCGCACACAATACCGGAAAATTCTGCTCGGAGTGCGGTAAGCCCCGCCCGGCGGCCAAGTGCCCGAACTGCGGCTGGACCCCTGCCGACCCGGCCGACCCGCCCAAGTTCTGCCCCGAATGCGGCAAGCCTTTCGGAGCCTGAAAGGGGAGCTGAGATATGGCAGAAAACACCACGAATTACCAATGCCCGGCCTGTACCGGCCCGCTGCGGTTCGACAGCGCCAGCGGAAAGCTCTGCTGTGATTACTGCGGCTCTACTTATGATGTGGCACAGGTCGAGGCTCTTTACGGCGAGAAGCAGGCTCAGGCCGATAAGGCCGCCGAAGCCGCCGAAAAGGCCGCGTCCAGCGGCCCTGTCTGGGGGGAGATGGAGACGGGAGAGCTCAGCAGCCGCACCTGCACTTCCTGCGGTGCAGAGCTGGTCTGCGGCCCCGAAACAGCTGCCACCACCTGCCCCTACTGCGGCAACCCCACCGTGCTGGGCGGACAGCTTTCCGGCAAGCTCAAGCCGGAGTACATCATCCCCTTCCGGATGGACAAAAAGACCGCCATCGAGAACCTGAAGAAGTATTATAAGGGCAAAGCCTTCCTCCCCAAAGCCTTCAAAGAGTCCAACCACATCGAGGAGATCCAGGGCGTGTATGTGCCGTTCTGGCTCTACGATGGCCGGATGGAGGCCCGGGGCGCTTACAAGGCCGAGATCAGCGAGAGCCACCGTGAGGGCGACTACATTGTCACCACCACCAGGCACTTCGACGTGGCCCGCGTGGGCGACGCCGACTTTGTCCGGGTGCCGGTGGACGGCTCCAGCAAGATGCCGGATGCCCATATGGACGCCATCGAGCCCTTCGATTACAGCGACCTCAAGCCCTTCTCCACGGCCTACCTGCCCGGCTTTCTGGCGGACCGGTACGACGAGGACGACAAGAAGTGTGCTGCCCGCGTCCTGACCCGGATGAAGAACAGCACCGCTGCGGCCCTCCACGATACGCTGGGCGGCTACACCGGCGTCCAGACCCTCTCGGAGCAGCTCGACCCGCGGACGCTGGAGCCCCACTACGCCCTGCTGCCGGTCTGGATGCTCCACACCCGCTGGAAGGAGCAGGACTTCCTCTTTGCGATGAACGGCCAGACCGGCAAGCTCATCGGCGACCTGCCCGTGGATAAGGGCAGGGTAGCCGCATGGTTTGCCGGCATCAGCATCCCGCTGATGATACTGACGGCTCTCATCATGCTGCTGTGAGAGGGGGAGACGGGAATATGAAATACTGCAAAAAACTGTTTGCCCTTCTGGCTGCGGCCCTGCTCTGCATGGCCCTGACCCTGCCGGCCGGGGCAGCGGCCCCGCTGGTGCGGGATGAGTGCGGCGTCTTTGACGCCGACACGCTGGCCGACCTCGAGGAGCAGGCCGAAAGCGCCTCTGACGGCCACGGCGTGGATGTCTACTTCCTCGTGGTGGACGACATCGGCGATGCCGACCAGCGCGACTACGCGAAAAATTATTACATCTCCAACGGCCTCGGCTACGGCGACGAGCAGAGCGGCATCCTCTTCCTGCTGGCGGTCGGCTCCCGCAAGTACGTCACCATCACCTACGGCGAGGGCGTCACGGCGTTCACCGACTACCGCATCGAGCAGCAGGAGGACGAGATCGTCCCGCAGCTCTCCGATGAGGAATGGGCGGATGCCGCCTATACCTACATCGATATGTGCGACGATGCACTGGACTACTATGCCGACCATGGCGAGCCCATCGATGTGGATAACGACATCGGCCTGGAAGACCTGCTCATTGCCATGATCTTCCCTCTCGGCATTTCGGCATTCATCTGCCTCATCCTCTACCGCCGGATGAAGACGGCCCGGCAGAAGACAGAGGCCGACGAGTATATGCCCGGCTTCACCCTGCGGGTCAAGCGTGACCGCTACACCCACACCACCCGGGAGCGCACCTATGACCCGCCCCAGAAGGAGTCCCACTCCTCCGGCGGTTCGTCCGTCGATTCCGACGGCTTTGGAGGCTCGTCGGGCGGCTCGTTCTGAAGCATAAAAATAAAAACACCTCGCTGCATGACACAGCGGGGTGTTTTTATTTTCAGGGTCTCAGCCGAGGCTCACGCCCATCCGGCGGGCGACGGTGAGCAGCTCACAGCCCTCGGGGATGTTGCGGGTCTTACCGGCGATGTCCTCGAGGCGGTTGGCGACGACGCGGTTGTTGACCATGGCGACGGTGACGCCGTAGCGCTCCACTTCCACCAGCTTGGCGGCATAGCTGCCGAACTCGGTGGCCAGCACACGGTCGTAAGCGCTGGGGCTGCCGCCGCGCTGCATGTGGCCCGGGATGCAGACGCGGGTCTCCATGCCGGTCTTTTTCTGGACGGCGGCGGCGATGCGGTTGGTGGCGGTGACGCCGTAACCGGCTTCGGCGCGCTTTGCCATCCACTCTTTCCGCTTCATCTTGGCCTCTTCGGTGTTGATGGCACCCTCGGCCACGGCGATGATGGAGAAGTTGGAGCCTTTGCGGGCGCGGCGCTCCACAGCGGCGCAGACGCGGTCGATGTCGTAGGGCTGCTCGGGCAGCAGGATGATGTCAGCTCCGCCGGCGATGCCGGAGTAGAGGGTCAGCCAGCCGGCCTTGTTGCCCATGATCTCGATGCACATGACGCGGCTGTGGCTGCCGGCGGTGGTGTGGATGCGGTCGATGACCTCAGTGGCGATGTCCACCGCGGTGTGGAAGCCGAAGGTGACGTCGGTGCCGTAGATGTCGTTGTCGATGGTCTTGGGCAGGCCGATGATGTTCAGACCCTCCTGGGAGAGGAGGTTGGCCGTCTTGTGGGTGCCGTTGCCGCCGAGGCAGAGCAGACAGTCGAGCTTGGCGTCCTTGTAGGTCTTTTTCATGGCCGCGACCTTGTCGATCTTGTCCTCTTCCACCACGCGCATCAGCTTGAAGGGGGTGCGCTTGGTGCCGAGGATGGTGCCGCCCAGCGTCAGGATGCCGCGGAAATCGTCCTCGCACATCTCCTTGTATTCGCCGGTGATGAGGCCGTGGTAGCCATTCAGGATGCCCACGATCTCGACGTTCTCGCCGAACCGTGCGTACAGGGCTTTGGCCACGCCGCGGATGGTGGCGTTCAGGCCGGGACAGTCGCCGCCGGAGGTCAGGATACCAACACGTTTTTTCATATCGAACAACCCTCGTTTCTTCCGTTCTCCCTCAGAGGGGGCAGGTGAATGATACTATAAGAGTATTCCCAAAGGGGGCGGGTGTCAAGAGCCGGGAACGAAAAAAGGCGTGAAAACGCAGAGGCAGGGAAGACAGAAAAAACATGGACGGAAAAATCAAAAAAAGTGGTTGACAAATGGAGGCGGAGGCTGTATAATATTCTTCGTCAGCGGCGCTTCGGTGCCGAGGGCGAAACCGAATAGTGGGGATTTGCATAGTGGTAGTGCGGTAGACTCTGACTCTACTTGTGGGAGTTCGATTCTCTCATCCCCAACCAGACCGCAGCCCATTGGGTTGCGGTATTTTCGGGGCATAGCGCAGTTGGTAGCGCGCCTCGTTCGGGACGAGGAGGCCGTGGGTTCAAATCCCGCTGCTCCGACTTAAAAAAGCAAGTACACATTCGTGTACTTGCTTTTTTATTTAGTCGGGCGCGGGATTGAACTATTCACACAAATCCCTATCTCTTTCTTCTGAAATATGCTAAAATAGTACCACTACGACACAGGAGGTCTTTCTATGCTCAAACGTCTGCGCAGCGCCCACCCGATGCTCTACTGCCTTGTGGCCGAGGTGCTGTTTCTGGGGATGCTGTTCGTGGCATCGCTGCTGTCGCTTCTGCTCATCTTGCTCGTCGTGTGGGATATTGATGCCGTCGATGATTATATGCTGACCTTCATGCAGGAGGCAGTAGGCGTGCTGGTGGCGTGGCGCTTTCTGGCGCGCACCGGGAAGAGCGGCCTGCTCCGCCGCCGGGGCAGCGGCTTTTTCAACGGTCTGCTGGTGGGCCTGTACCCCATCGCGCTCATCAGCTACAACGCCTACAACACCCTGCTGTTTGGCAGGCCGGAGGGGGATATGCTGCCCGCGTGGCATGTCGTGTGGTTCCTTATCGGCATGACCAGCGTCGGTGTGGCAGAAGAGTTTCTGTTCCGGGGCGTCATCGCCCAGACGCTTCTGGAGCATTTCGGCACCAGCCGGGCCGGCGTCTGGAAAGCCTGCCTGCTGTCGGGTCTTTACTTCGGTGCGGCCCACCTGACCAACCTCACCGGCAGTGCGCCGCTGGGCGTTCTGATGCAGTGCGTCTTTGCGGCCTCGCTGGGTACGCTGCTGGCGGCGGTCTATTTCCGCACCGGAAACATCTGGGTGACGGTGTTCATCCACGCCGCGATGGACATCACGTCCATGCTCATCGGCGGCCTGTACGGCACCCAGACGGTGGCCGACAGCATCAGCACCTATGACATCACCATGCTGACGTCTATCGCTGTCTACCTCATCCCGACGGCATTCCTGCTGCGGAAAAAGAAGCTCAGTGAAGTGGAGCTTTACTTCGGACGTGATATGAAATAAACGGAATGGCCGCGCACAGCTGTGCGCGGCCATTCCGTTTTCTATCTCAGTTATTCGTAATCAATGGGCAGAGTCGGCAGACCGTTCAGCTCCAGCCCGGCGGTATGGCCCGCGATGTACTGATAGTAGCCCTGAGCCGCGATCATCGCGCCGTTGTCGCCGCAGAATTTCAGCTCGGGCAGGTAGACCCTGGCCCCCAGCTTCTGGGCGCCGTCGTTGACCAGCTGGCGCAGACGGCCATTGGCCGCGACGCCGCCCGCCAGACAGACCTGCTTTGCGCCGGTGTCGGCGGCGGCGAGAAGGAGCTTTTCTGCGAGGATGCCCGCGATGCGCTCCTGAAAGCTGGCCGCGAGGTCGGGGACGTTGATGTCAGTACCCTTCATCTGGGCCTGATTCACCTCGTTCAGCACGGCGGTCTTGAGGCCGGAGAAGCTGACGTTGTACCTGCCCTCCACATGAGGCACCGGCAGGCGGTAGGCTTTCGGGTCGCCGGTCTTGGCGGCGTTGGCGACGCTGGGACCGCCGGGATAGGGCAGGCCCAGCGTCCGGGCCACCTTGTCGAAGGCTTCGCCGGCGGCGTCGTCCACCGTGTGGCCGAGGACGTGGTAATGGGTATAGTCCTGCACCTCCACGATGTGGCTGTGTCCGCCGGACGCCACAAGGCAGAGGAAGGGCGGCTTCAGCTCCGGGTGGGTCAGGTAGAGGGCCGCAATGTGGCCCCGCAGATGGTGGACCGGCACCAGCGGCTTGCCCGCCGAGTAGGCGAGGCCCTTGGCAAAGTTGACGCCCACCAGCACTGCGCCGATGAGGCCGGGCGCGAAGGTGACAGCCACGGCGTCCACGTCGTCGATGGTCTTGCCTGCGTCCAGCAGAGCCTTTTTGACGGTGGCGCTGATGAACTCGCAGTGGCGGCGGCTGGCGATCTCCGGCACGACGCCGCCGTAAAGCGCCTGCTCCTTGACGCTGGTGGAGATGACGTTGCTCAGCAGGTGCCGGCCATCTTCCACCAGAGATGCGGCGGTCTCGTCGCAGGTGGATTCGATTCCTAAGATGATCATGGTTTTAGTGGGCCTCCAGCCAGTTTTTGCCCTGATGCACTTCGGTGCTCAGGGGGACAGCGTAATTGACACAGCCTTCCATCTCTTCCTGCAGGATGGCGGCGGCTTTCGCGGCTTCTGCCTCCGGGGCCTCGACGATGAGTTCGTCGTGGACGGTCAGGATGAGGCGGCTCTCCATCTTCTCATCCCGCAGACGCCGCCAGACCCGCACCATCGCCAGCTTGATGACGTCGGCGGCGGTGCCTTGGATCGGCGTGTTGCGGGCCATCCGCTCGCCGCTGGCCCGGATGTTGTGATTGTTGCTGGCCAGCTCCGGCAGGGAGCGGCGGCGTCCGAAGAGGGTGGACACATAGCCGCAGCTCCGGGCGTCGGAGATGGTCTTGTCCATGTAGCCGCTGACTTTCGGGAAGGTGGCCAGATAGTTTTTCAGGAAGGCGTCCGCTTCTTTGACGCTCACGCCGATGTCCTTCGAGAGGCTGTAAGCGCCCTTGCCGTACATGATGCCGAAGTTGATGGCTTTTGCCGAAGAGCGCAGGCGGGGCGTGACCTGCTCGAGGGGCAGACCGTAGATCTTGGCGGCAGTGCTGCGGTGGATGTCCTCGCCGGTGAGGAAGGCCTGCTGCATATGCTCGTCGCCGGTGACGTGGGCGAGGATGCGCAGCTCGATCTGGCTGTAGTCGGCGTCCACCAGAACGCAGCCGGGCCGCGCCACAAAGTAAGCGCGGAGCTGGCTGCCCAGCTCGGTGCGGATGGGGATGTTCTGCAGGTTGGGGTTGTCGGAGGAAAGCCGTCCGGTGCGGGCTTCGGTCTGGTTGAAGCGGGTGTGGATGCGGCCGTCCTCCGCGATGACCTTCAGCAGGCCCTCGACGTAGGTGGAGTTCAGCTTCTGGTAGGCGCGGTATTGCAGAATATCCTCCACCAGCGGGTAGTCCCGCAGGGCTTCCAGCGTCTCGGCGTCGGTAGACCAGCCGCGCTGGGTCTTTTTGCCGTGGGGCAGGCCCATGGTGTCGAAGAGCATCTCGCCCAGCTGCTTGGGGCTGTTGGGGTTGAAGCTGGCGCTGCCCGTCTCCATGTGGATGCGGGTGAGGACGTCTTCCAGCTCCGAGCGCATCTTCACGCCGAACTTCTCGATGCCCTCTTTGTCCACGAGGATGCCGATGCGGGTCATGTCGGCCAGCACCTGCGCCAGCGGGAACTCGATGTCGTTGTAGAGGGAGTCTTCCTCCAGCGCGGTGATCTCTGTCTTCATCTTGGCGAACAGGTCGGCCAGCGCACCGGCGTCCGGCCACTTCTCACAGGTGAAAGCGGCGTCGGCGCGGTAGCTGATGATGAGCTCCGAGAGGTTGTACTTGGAAGCTGAGGCGTCCAGCAGATAGGCCGCCAGCTTGCCGTCCCAGACGATGCTGCTGCCCCAGCCGCCCACAGCCATGGCGCGGGCGTAGAGCGGCGCGCTGTCGAAGACGTCAAGGGTGACGTTTTTGTTGTCCAGCAGGCGGAGCAGGTCTTCGGATTCCAGCGGAAAGACGGTCTTGTCCTGCACGGCATACCACACGGCGGGCTGCAGCTCCACGATGCGGACGCCCTGCTTGCCCATGACAGCGGGCCGCGCGGCCACGAGGTAATGGCCCTTCGGCTCAGCGGGCAGAGCGGCAAGTTCGGCTTCCGGCAGAGGCTCTGCCGGCGCTCTTTCCGGGTCGGCGGCGGGGGTGATGTCGCTCAGGCCGAAGCGGGCGATGAGGGAGTGGAGCTCCAGCTCCTGCATCAGCCGGACGGCTTCAGCCTTGTTGCCCTCGCCCACGGCATAGGCGCCCTCGGCGGTATCGATGGGGGCGTCGGTGCGGATGGTGCCCAGCGTGTAGCTCAGCTCTGCCATGGCGCGGTCTTCGGCCAGATGCTCCCGCTGCTTGGGCTTGATGGTCTTGTCAGTGGTGTCGTCGAGGTGGGCGTAGACCCCCTCGAGACTGCCGTATTTCTGGATGAGGGCGAAGGCACTCTTCTCGCCGATGCCCTTCACGCCCGGGATGTTGTCGGAGGTGTCGCCCATCAGGCTCTTCACGTCGATGAGCTGGCGGGGCGTGACGCCGTATTTCTCCTTCACGGCGTCCACATCCATGGTGACGGTCTTGCTGCGGCCCAACGCCGTGGTAGCCAGCAGAACGGTGGTGGTGTCGCTGACCAGCTGTAAGCTGTCCCGGTCTCCGGTGGCAAGGAAGCAGTCGTCGCTGCGGGCGGCGCAGGCGGCGGCCAGCGTGCCGAGGATGTCGTCGGCCTCCCAGCCCTCGGCGGTCACTTCACGATAGCCCAGCAGGGCCAGAAGCTGCCGGATGACGGGCAGCTGGGCAGCCAGCTCGTCGGGCATCTTATGGCGGGTGGCCTTGTAGCCGTCGTACATCTTGTGGCGGAAGGTGGGGGCTTTGAGGTCGAAAGCCACGGCCACCTCGTCGGGCTCAGATTCTTTGAGCAGGGAGAGCAGGATATTCAGAAAGCCGAAAATGGCGTTGGTATAGCGGCCGTCTTTGGTGGTCAGCAGTTTGATGCCGTAAAAGGCACGGTTGGCGATGCTGTTGCCGTCAATGACCAGTAAACGCATAGCTTGTGGTCCTCCATTCCATAATTTCACATTCTATAGTATACCACAAAATAGAGCGGATGGGGGAGGGTTTGCACAAAAAAAGCCTCTCCCTTTGGGAGAGGTGTCACCGAAGGTGACGGAGAGGGCAAGCCCGTTGCCAAACAGCTGCTGCACAGCGATGAGCAGGGCCTTTGACAGAGCGGTATTATCGCTGTGTTTGGGTGTCTCCGTCAGCAGCCTTGCCCTCTCAGGCGCTTGCGCGCCAGCTCTCCCAGAGGGAGAGCCTTTTGCGGCGGTCACTCCACCCTTATCGCGCTCACCGGGCAGGCGTTGGCGGCGTCCACGGCCAGCGGCACCTGATCGGGCGGAATGTCGCCGGGGATGGCGACAGCCAGAGTCCCTTCCATCTGGTATACCTCGGGGCAGAGCCCGGCACACTGGGTGCAGCCGATGCAGAGTTCAGGGTCTACGAATGCTTTCATGTTGGTACTACCTCCATTCAGAATAAGAAAAGGCGCTGAGAGCAGTGTGGCCCGGCGGAGCAGAAAATATGCTATAGGCTTTCGAGTGCAGATATGTTACAATAGAGCAGAATGAACAGGAGGGCAAGAGCATGAACATCCAGATATTCGGCACCACCAAGTGCTTCGATACCAAAAAGGCTCAGCGCTATTTCAAGGAGCGCGGCATCAAGTTCCAGATGATCGATTTGAAAGAAAAAGAGATGAGCCGGGGTGAATTCGAGAACGTGTCCCGCGCTCTGGGCGGCTGGCAGGCGCTGGTGGACCCCAACGCCAAGGACAAGCAGACCCTCGCTCTGCTGGACGCGCTGGTGGACTGGCAGAAGGAAGACAAGCTCTTCGAGAACCAGCAGCTGTTCCGCACCCCCATCGTCCGCAATGGCCGTCAGGCCACCGTCGGCTACCAGCCCGACGCCTGGAAGAACTGGGCGTGAACGGCTTTCACCAAAATAACACGGGCAGGGTTTTGCACCCTGCCCATGATTGTGGTATACTGTTTTTATCTGAAAAGTGAAACAACGCAGGAGACGATAACGATATGAAGATAGAAATGACCCCGGAAGAACACGCCCGGCTCCACCGCCGCCGCGGTCGGCAGGCTCTCGGGCTGGTCATCGCGGTGCTGGTGCTCATCGGCACGCTGACCGTGCTGCACGCAGGCGTGAATGCCGTGGCAAAGCTGTTTGACGATACGGCCCAGAAGCAGGAATACGAGGACAAGCTGGAAGGTCTGGTGCTGTTCGACCCCGTGCCTTTTGAGGGTATCGAGAACATCGACGACCTGACCCTCCGCGAGGCCGCTGTCTGGGGCTGTGTGTACAGCATCCAGGAGACCCAGGGCGGCTTCGACGGCTACAACACCGACCCCGATACCGAGCAGCTGCTCATCCCCTCGGTGGACGTGGACGCCTACCTCGCAAAGCTTGTCGGCCCCAGCTTCCGCATGACCCACAAGACCTTCGAGATGGAGGATATGACCATCGAGTTCGACGACACCACCCAGTGCTATAAGATCCCCGTCACCGGCAGCGTGGGCAGTTACCGCGCCACCGTCACCAAGCTGTTCAAGAAGGGCGGCCTCCTCCACGTCACCGTGGGCTACATCCCCAACCAGAACGCAACGGACAGTATCCTCACCACCACCTCGGATACGCCGGTTAAGTACATGGACTATCTGTTCAGCCGCCAGAGCGGCAGTTGGTATCTCACCGGCCTGACCGAGAGCGAGACGAAGCCCGAGTCAACGGCGGCGTCCACTGCCTCCGAGCCTGCCATGATGGCAGACAGCGAGGTGCAGGACGCCATCCTCGCCACCGGCGGCGAAACGCCCGCTGGCTCCGACGCCGCGTCCTCGGAGGCCGCAGCCGCCAGCGGGGAAGCGGACGGCACCGCCGAAAGCGAAGCCGCCTCGGACGCAGAGCCGCAGGCCGAAAGCGCGGCCAGCGCGGCGGCGTAAAACGAATCACAAACAAAAACCGGGAAGCTCCCAGAGCTTCCCGGTTTTTGCATATCCGGAATTACTTCAAATCAAACCGCACGACCACCAGCCGATACCAGAGATACGGCACCATGTTCCATATCATCCACAGCTCCATGAGAACATAATTCGGCAGATCGCGGAGGCGGAAGGGGCGCTTGCCCAGCTGGCCGTTTTTGAGCAGGGCGAAGGCTTCGTGCATTCCCTTGTCCCATGCCTCGCCGAAGCCCTGTTTGTGGAACTTGCAGCGTTTGAGCAGATAGCCCAGCGCCAGCGGAAGGATGTTGAGGATGAGCATCAGCAGAGGCTCGTTCTTGAGGGGGAGAAGGATGCTGTTGCGGCCGCTCTGCTGGCTCTTGAAGGCGTTGTACCGCACCGCGCCGGTGCTGGCGCCGCAGATGTGGTAGCACTTTGCCGTGGGGCAGAGGACGTTTTTGTAGCCCGCGTTGTTGGCGCGCCAGCTGAGGTCTACGTCCTCGAAGTAGGCAAAAAAGTTTTCATCGAAGACGCCGATCTCGTCGAGGATGCTTTTGCGGTAGAGGGCCGCGCCGCCGCAGGCCGAGAAGATGCGCTTCTGCTTGGTGTAGCGGCTGGCCCGGCGGCCGTCGCCGGTCTTGCAGGCAAAGCCCATCCATGTGACGTAATCGCCGGCGTCGTCGGCAAGCTCCCGGTCGAAGTGGCGGATCATAAGGCTCTGGACGGCAAAAATTTTCTCGTCGCTCTCGGCCACGCGGATGAGCTCGGCCAGCCACTGGGGCTCTGCAAAGGCGTCGTTGTTGAACAGCACCACGAACTCGCTTTTCGCCCGGGCGATGCCCTGATTGACGGCGTGGGAAAAGCCGGTGTTGGAGCCGTTCTCGATGAGCTGGAAGTTCGGGCGGCTGCAATAGCTGCGGGCCTGCTCAAGGCTCTCGTCGGTGGAGCCGTTATCCACCACGATAAGCTCGAAGTCCTGCTCCGTCTGGGCGTAGACCGACTCGATGGAGTCCTTGAGCCAGCCTTTGCCGTTGATGTTGGGGATGATGATGGTCGCTTTCATAGATTCTGTGCTCCTGCGCATTTTCTTCTGGCATACAAAAGACAGTATAACATATTTTGAAGAAATTGAAAATTCCCTCTTGACAAAAAAGATGATTTGAGTATTATTGTATTAAGCGCTTAGCACAGCAACACAAGGAGATGAGACGATGGGCGAACGATTCGATATGAGCCGCCCCATCTACGCACAGATCGTGGAACGGCTCAAGGCAAAAATTCTGGCGGGCGTCTACCCGCCCGGCGGACATCTGGACTCGGTGCGCGACATGGCCGCGGCGGCAGGCGTCAACCCCAACACCATGCAGCGGGCGCTGGCCCAGCTGGAAGCGGAAGGGCTCGTCTACACCGAGCGGACCACGGGCCGCTTCGTCACCGAAGATACAGCCCTTTTGGAACAGCTGCGGGACGAGACAGCCCGCGCTATGACCGCCGAATATCTCGAGAAAATGCGCGGCATCGGCTACGGCCCGGCAGAGGCCGCAAAGCTTATGACGGGCTGGGAAACAAAGGAGAGTGATTCAAATGAATGAGCTTTTAACTTGTGAGGGCCTGACGAAATCCTACCAGAAGGGGACAAATGCCCTCGATGACATCGAGCTGCACATCGGCTTTGGCCGCATCGTGGGCCTGCTTGGCCCCAACGGCAGCGGCAAGACCACCCTCATCAAGCTGGCGAACGGCCTCTTGCAGCCCACGGCGGGCAGCATCCGAATCGCGGGCATGGACCCCGGCCCGGACACGAAGGCCATCGTCTCCTACCTGCCGGACGCCGCATGGCTGCCCGACTGGATGCGGGTGGAGCAGCTGGTGGAGATGTTCCGGGATTTCTACGCCGACTTCGACCCCGCCAAGGCGAATGAGATGCTGGAAAAGCTGGAGCTTTCGCCCAAAGCACCCCTCAAGAGCCTTTCCAAGGGCAACAAGGAGAAAGTCCAGCTCATCCTTGCCATGAGCCGGAACGCCAGGCTCTATTTGCTGGATGAACCCATCGGCGGCGTGGACCCGGCGGCGCGGGACTACATCCTGAACACCATCCTCACCAACTACAGCCGGGACGCCTCGGTCATCATCTCCACCCACCTCATCGAGGACGTGGAGCCGGTGCTGGATGAGGCTGTGTTCCTGAAGAACGGCAGGATTTTTGCCCACCGCTCGGTGGATGAGCTCCGCGAGACCGAGGGCATGAGTGTGGATGCATATTTCCGGGAGGTATTCAAATGCTGAAAAAGTTACTGAAATATGAGTTCAAGACCACCGCCCGCACCTACGGCGGAATGTATCTGGCCCTGCTGGCGGCGTCGGTGCTCTTTGGCGGGTCCGTCCGGAGATGGAACGGCACCAATAGCGACGCCTATTCGACTCTCGTGGGCCTGCTGAGCCTTGTCTACACCGCCGTCATCATCGGCACCGTGGTCGTCACCATCATGACCATCGTGCAGCGGTTCTACCGCAACCTGCTGGGCCGGGAGGGCTATCTGATGCACACCCTGCCGGTGACGGAAACACAGCTTGTGACCTCGAAGCTCATCTCCAGCACCGTGTGGAGCCTGTGCAGCATCCTCGCAGCCTGCCTTTCCTTCGGCATTCTGGCTGTCCTGATGATGTCGGATATGGACCTGCTTGAGCAGCTGCCGCTGATGTGGTCGGCCATCCGGGAGATATTTGCCCGCTGTAACATGGAGTTCTGGGGGGCGCTGGCTTTCAGCGGCGTCGTCAGCTTCGTGCGGATGGTCAGCGCCATCGCCTGCATCTATGCTGCCTGCATGGTGGGACATCAGTTCAAGAACCACCCCGCGCTGGCGGGCATCCTGAGCTTCTTTGTCATGCAGTATCTGCAGGGCTGGCTCGAAAAGCTGCTCCAGATCGGCACCGGCGTCTACGAGACGACCATCTATAGCGCCGTAGGCGATATGGGCAGCATCGAGGCTGCCGTATCGGCTCTGGGCTACATGGAGAGCGCGATGGTCACGCTGGGCGTCGCGGCGGCGTTCGGCGTCTTCTGGTTCGGGCTGACGGTCTGGCTGATGCGAAACAAACTCAACCTCGAGTGATGAAACGTGAAAAAATCTGACGGAAAATTTTGAAATTCCCTCTTGACTTTACACGGATAAAGTGTATAATGCAATCAAACCGATGAGGCGGAAGAGAACCTGCAAAGCGCATCTTCAGTGAGCCCGGACAGTGAAAACGGGCGAGAGCGGGGCAGAGATTCGTGGGCCGCCGAGGGCCGGGCAAACGAGGCAGAGCCTTTAGTAGCTTGGGACGGAAGCCTCCGTTACAGGGCAGGGGAGTGTTGGCTCTCCGTGAGGGGCTTTGCGGCTTTCAAGAGGAAAGCGGGCAAGGCAAGCAAGGTGGCACCGCAGATTCGAATTTCTCGACTCTGTCCTTGTGGATGAACACACAGGGACAGGGTCGTTTTGTTATATGAGAACAAAAGCCCGTCCCGCAAGTGGAGCGGGTTTTTATTTTACATGCCGCCCGCTCCAGGGAAGGAGCAACCGCTATGAAAACCATGAACATGATCTCCCGCCGCAGCTTTCTGAAAGCCGCTATGGCCGCCGCTGCCGTTTCCGCGCTGGGTCTGACCGGCTGCGGTTCGTCCGCTTCGAGCACCGCATCCGGCACCGCTTCCGGTGCAGCAGCATCTTCTGCCGCCGCCAGCGAGGCAGGCCAGACCTTCAAGGTGGGCATTGTCAACTATGTTGACCACGCTTCCCTGAACCAGATCGTTGCGTCGGTGGAAGAGCGTCTGGACGAGGTGGGCAAGGAGAAGGGCGTCACCTTCGACTACGCCGACTACTACGCCAATGCGCAGGCCGACCAGACCAACCTGAACCAGATCGGCGCCGACCTCGTGGCCGACGGCGTGGACGTCATCGTGGCTGTGGCTACCCCCACCGCCGCTACCATGCTGGCCGCTGTGGAGGACACCGACATCCCCGTCGTCTACTCCGCCGTCACTGACCCCGCCGCCGCAGGCTTTGACACCGAGCCGAACATCACCGGCACTTCCGACGCCCTGAACACCGACGCCATCATAAACCTCATCCTGGCCGTCAACCCCGACATCGACACCATCGGTCTGCTGTATGATCTGAGCCAGGATTCTTCTACACAGGCCATTGCAGACGCCAAGGCTTTCTGCGACAGCAAGGGCATCAAGTACATCGAGAAGAACGGCACCACCACCGCCGAAGTTCAGATGGCCGCTGAGGCCCTCATCGCCGCCGGTGTCAAGGCCGTCTTCACCCCCACCGACAACACCGTCATGACCGCCGAGCTTTCCATCTACGAGACCTTCACCGAGGCAGGCGTCCAGCACTACACCGGCGCTGACAGCTTCGCCCTGAACGGTGCCTTCGTGGGCTACGGCGTCGATTACGTCCAGCTGGGCGAGGCTACCGCCGATATGGTGGTGGAACTGCTCTGCGACGGCAAGACCCCCGCAGACCTGCCGTTCCAGACCTTCGACAACGGCATTGCCACCATCAACACCGAGACCTGCGAGGCTCTGGGCCTCGACCTCGACACCGTGAAGAAGGCCTTTGCACCCTACTGCACCGAGGTCGTGGAAGTGACCACGGCCGAGAACTTCTCTTAACCGCTGAAAGCCTCTCCCTTTGGGAGAGGTGTCACCGAAGGTGACGGAGAGGGCAAGGACGCTGTGAAAAAAGCAAAAACGCTGCGATAAGTTGACTCGAACAAAAGGTTATCGCAAGGCGAATAGCTTTTGGTCAGGCGGCTTGCCCTCTCAGGCGCTTGCGCGCCAGCTCTCCCAAAGGGAGAGCCTTAAAAAGGAAAATATTATTTATTAAGGAGCACACCATGCTGGCGAGTATCTTTTCGCTCAACGTCATCCAGACCGCGCTCGAGCTGGGCTGCATCTACGCCCTCGTTGCGCTGGCTCTGTTTCTGAGCTATTCCATCCTGAATATCGCGGACCTGTCCACCGACGGCTGCTTCACCCTTGGCTGCGCTGTCGCCTGTCAGGTGGCGCTGACCGGCCACCCCTTCCTCGCCCTGCTGGCGGCGATGGCGGCCGGTGTGTGCTCCGGTTTCATCACAGCCTTTTTGCAGACCCGCCTCGGCGTCGAGAGCATCATGGCCGGCATCATCGTCAACACCGGCCTCTACACCATCAATCTGGCCGTGATGGGCTTCTCGTCCACCATGTCGCTGGTCAAGACCGATACCGTCTTCTCCATCGCCAAGAGCGCCCTGAGCTTCACGGGCGGCGGGTATAAGCTGGTGCTGGCGGCGGTAGTTATCGCGCTGGCCGGTGCCGCCATGGTGGGTTTCCTCGGCACCCGCCTCGGCCTTTCGATCCGTGCCACCGGCGATAACGCTGCCATGGTGCGTGCTTCCAGCATCAACCCCGCCTTCACCATCACGGTGGGCCTCTGCATCTCGGGCGCATTGACGGCCCTTTCCGGCGGCCTGCTGGCTCAGTACCAGAAGAGCTGCGACATCAACGTAGGCACCGGCATGGTGACCATCGCGCTGGCTTCCCTCATCATCGGCGAAACGCTGGTGGGCAAGCGGACGATGGTGCGCCGTGTGCTGGGCGTCGTGTTCGGCAGCTGCCTCTACCGTTTTATCGTGGCGGTGGCTCTCCGCTTCAACGTCCCGGCTGCTGCCATGAAGCTGGTCAGCGCCATCATCGTGGCGGTGGCCATCTCGATGCCCGCCATCCGGGAGAAGATCGCCTTTGAGAAACGCCGCAGTGCGGCCCGTCAGGCACGGAAGGAGCGTGTGTAAAATGGAAATGCTCGAACTTCGTGACCTGCACAAGACCTTCAACCCCGGCACCGTCAACGAGAAAGTGGCCCTGAACGGCGTCAGCCTGACCATGGAAGCGGGAGATTTCGCCACCATCGTCGGCTCCAACGGTGCGGGCAAATCCACCCTCTTCAACGCCATCACCGGCGGCTTCATCGCCGACGAGGGCAGCATCACGCTGGGCGGCGAGGACATCACCTTCGCGCCGGAATATCAGCGCAGCCGGGTCATCGGCCACCTGTTCCAGGACCCGCTCAAGGGTACGGCCCCCAACATGACCATCGAGGAGAATCTGGCGCTGGCCTACCTTCGCGCCGGGACTGCCCCCAACGCCATCTTCTCCCGCATCTCCCGCAAGGATAAGGAGATCTTCCGTGAGAAGCTGGCCCTGCTGGATATGGGCCTCGAAGACCGGATGAAGCAGCCGGTGGGCCTGCTGTCGGGCGGTCAGCGTCAGGCGCTGACCCTGCTGATGGCCACCCTCGTCACCCCGAAGCTCCTGCTTCTGGACGAGCACACCGCCGCTCTCGACCCTGCCACCGCCGAAAAGGTGCTGGACCTCACCAAGAGCATCGTGGCCGAAAAGAAGATCACCTGCCTGATGGTCACCCACAATATGCATCAGGCATTGGAGCTGGGCAACCGCACTCTCATGATGGACGCGGGCCGCATCGTCTTCGATGTCAAGGGCGAGGCCCGCGGTAAGATGACCGTGGACGACCTGCTCGAGAAATTCCGCGAGAACGCCGGCAAGGCTCTCGACAATGACCGCATCCTCCTGAGCAAGGTGGAAGCCGACAACTGAGCATAAGCAGAAAGACTGCTGCAAAACAGCTCTCTGAAAAAAAAACAATGAACAAAACCCGGAACTCCTTCAGAGCCAGGACGGCTTGAAAAGAGTTCCGGGTTTTGTGTTGTTTCTTTCTATCTTACAGCATCTTGGAGAGGAATGCCTTCAGACGCGGGTGCTTGGGGTTGGTGAACAGCTCCTGCGGCGGCTCATCCTCCTGAATGCGGCCCTCGTCGATGAAGATGACGCGGTTGGAGACTTCGCGGGCAAAGCCCATCTCATGGGTGACCACCAGCATGGTGATGCCGGTGTGAGCCAGCTCCTTCATCAGCTCCAGCACTTCGCCGACCATCTCGGGGTCGAGGGCGCTGGTAGGCTCATCGAAGAGGATGACGTCCGGGTCCATTGCCAGCGCCCGGGCGATGGCGATGCGCTGCTGCTGGCCGCCCGAAAGGCTCTTGGGGTAGACGTTGGCCTTGTCGGCCAGACCTACGCGGGCCAGAAGCTCGTCGGCGCGCCTGGAGATGGTCTCTTTGTCCTTGAGCTTGAGCAGGCTGGGGGCCAGCTCAAGGTTTTTCTTGACGGTCAGGTGGGGGAAGAGGTTGAAGTGCTGGAACACCATGCCCATCTTCTGGCGGACAGAGTCGATGTGGTCGTCGTCCACCTCCACGCCCTCAAATCTGATGCTGCCGCCGGTGGGGACCTCCAGCCGGTTCAGGCAGCGCAGGAAGGTGGATTTGCCGCAGCCCGAGGGGCCGATGAGACAGACCACGTCGCCGCGGTAGATGTCGATGTCGATGCCCCGCAGCACGTCCAGAGTGGGGGCAGCCTGCTTTGCGCCCTTCCGCTTTTCGCCGCCGTAGGTCTTGGTCAGGCCCCGGACTTCCAGGATCTTATCGGTCACTTTGTGCCAGCCTCCTCTCAAATTTTGCAAGCAGCCAGGTAAAGATCATCACCAGCACCAGATAGATCAGTGCCACGCCAAACAGGGGGAACATGGCCTCGTAGGTGCGGTTCATGATGCCCTGGGCCGCATACAGCAGCTCCTTGCCGCCGATGACGGTGATAAGGGAGGTATCCTTCAGCAGCATGATGAACTCGTTGCCCAGAGCAGGCAGCACCGCCCGGATGGCCTGGGGGATGATGATGACCACCATGGTGGTCATGTAGTTGAGGCCGAGGCTGCGGCCGGCCTCCATCTGGCCAGGATCCACAGCCATCAGGCCGCCCCGGATGATCTCGGAGACGTAAGCGCCGGAGTTGATGCCCAGCGCCAGAGCGCCTACCATGGTAAAGTTGCGGCTGTTGTTGAAGATGACCATGCTCATGATGAACAGCTGCACCATCATGGGGGTGCCCCGGATCACGGTGGTGTACACCTGACACACGGCGTTAAAGACCCCCAGCACCGGGTTCGAGCGGCCGGGGCGCTGCTGGTCGTGGGCCACACGCACCAGCGCCACCACGCTGCCCAGCAGGACGCCCATGGCCAGAGCAATGGCAGTGACCAGCAGGGTGGTGCCTACGCCCCCGATGTACTGGAGCCAGCGGTCCTTCAGGACAAAGGCCTGATAAAATTTGTAGAACAGCTCCTGCCCCATGTCCAGCCGGCCGCCGCTTTTCAGCAGCTGGCTCAACAGTTCGTATTGTGCGGCCATTCGCATCCTCACTTTCTTTTCGTCTGTTGTGATCTTGTCAGAATTTTGTAACCTATATCCCTTAAAAAAGGGGAGGTGCCCGGTGGGCCGCCTCCCCTTGAGGGGTCTGTTTACTCAGCCTTGATGTACTTGTCCACGATGGCCTGCAGGGTGCCGTCGGCCTTCAGCTCCTCCAGAGCGGCGTTCACAGCCTCCAGCAGAGCGGTGTTGCCCTTTGCCATGCCGATGGCGTAGTCCTCCTCGGCGTAGCTGGTGTCCAGGATCTTCAGGCCGGGGTTGGACTCCACATAGGCCTTGGCGGGCTCGTTGTCGATGACCACAGCGTCCACCTGGCCGTTGTTCAGGGCCTGTACAGCGGTCAGGCCGTTGTCGTAGGCCACCACGGCGTCCTCGCCAAAGTCGTCGGAGCAGTACAGGTAGCCGGTGGTGCCGCGCTGGGTGCCGATCTTCTTGCCGGCCAGATCGTCCACAGAGGCAATGTCGGAGCCCTCGGGCACGATGACGGACTGGATGCCGGTGGCGTAGCTGTCGGAGAAGGACATCACAGCCATCCGCTCGTCGGTGACAGTGATGCCTGCCATGGCGATGTCGGCCTTGCCCTGCTGCACGCTGAGCAGAGCGGCGTCAAAATCCATGTCGTCGATCTGCAGCTCCAGGCCCAGCTTCTCGGCAATGGCCTGTGCGGTGTCCACATCGATGCCCTCAATGGTGCCGGCGTCGGTGGTCATCTCGTAGGGAGGGAAGGTGGCGTTGGTGGCCATGGTCAGCTTGCCGGCCTCCACGGTGGTCAGCTCAGCAGCGGCAGCGCTGGTGGAAGCAGCCTCGGAAGAAGCAGCAACAGAGCTTGCAGCAGCGGAAGAAGCGGTGGAGGCGGAGCCGCCGCAGGCGGTCAGAGCCAGAGCAGCAGCGGAAACAGCGGCGGCAGCAAGAAAGCTGCGGCGAGAGATCTTTTTCATATTCAAACACTCCTCTTTATGTGCATATCGTTTGCATCTCTCTGCTGTGATGCGATTCATCGAAAAATCAGAGAGCGTGTTTAGTATAGGTTGTACAATTTGAAAAGTCAAGTGTTGTGCAAAAATTCCATCAAATTGAAACCGAATTGCAAACAATTATGCAGAATAAAGCTTGAGAGAGATGTATATATGCATAGCCCTCTCAGTCTGCCCGGATGCTGAAGCCTCTCCCTTTGGGAGAGGTGTCACCGCAGGTGACGGAGAGGGCAAGCTCAGTGCGACAGAGCCGCCGCACGGCGATAGGCAGCCCCTTTGTCAGAGCGAAACTATCGCGGCGTCTGCAATTCTTTGGCAGCGTCCTTGCCCTCTCAGGCGCTTCGCGCCAGCTCTCCCAAAGGGAGAGCCATTATACGCTTCTTGCCAGCTCTTCCACGCTCCGCTTCGGCACGCAGTAGTCACCGTTCTCATCGAGATAATACTTGATGCCGGTCTCCTCCGTCATCGGTACGACTCTGGCGGCGTGAGCGGGGCAGCCAAGAGCGACCATGAACGCCAGCTTGTCCGGCGCGGCGATGCCCAGCAGCTCGCTCAGGGCGGGCTTGTTGATGGCGCCCATGATGCAGCTGCCCACGCCCTTGGCCCATGCGGCGAGGGTGATGTTCGCCAGCGCGATGCCGGTGTCGGTGTTCAGGTCGCCGGGGATGGAGCTGTCCTGCACGACGGCCAGATACATCACAGGCTGCTCGTCGGCTTTGGGAGCACCCTGCTCCGGCGGCAGATAGGCGGCCCACTTGACCAGCGGATGGACCTTTTTCACCATCTCGGGGCTCTGCACCACCACCAGCTTCACGGCCTGACGGTTCGCGCCGCAGGACGACAGGCGCAGGGCCTCCACCATATCGTCCACCACATCCTGCGGCACCGGCTTCTGGGCGAAGCGGCGGTAGGTGCGGCGGGTGTTGAGCGTTTCCATAACAGACATCGGCAGACACTCCTTTACTATATAAGTACAGCCTGATTATAGCATGGGAGCAGGCGTAGTGCAAGGAATTTGGATGCGGCGGCAAACACGGACAAGACACGTCTGAGACACGTCTGCGAGATGAAGAAATGAGAGAAAAATCCATAAACTTAAGATAAAAATGACGATATAATGTTAATGAACGCTAACATACTGGAAAAACATTGACAAAAAGCAGGAGATAAGCTATAGTTAGTTATGGCAAACTAACCGTCTTTTGCGGAGACGCGCAAAGGAAAACAAGAAGAAACAAAACAGTTTATGAGGTGCAAGAAAATGACTGATATGACTCGTCGTAATTTTTTGAAGAGCGCTGGTGTGATGGCTCTGACCGTGGCAGCAGCGGGTGTTCTCTCTGGCTGCAATAGCAGCAAAAATCCTGTAATGGCAGATGTCAAGGTTGAATATTGGTACAAGGGCTATATCTCCGATACTCATATCGAGGATGGTAAGTATGATGAGACCGTCAGCGTTGTGAAGGGCTCGGAGAAATTCAAGAAGGAGCTGCTGAAAAATCTGGGTTCGGCTTGTAGCGGCTCGACCACCTATGACATTGCCAAGGTGGCGGATGAGATTGCTATTGACCGCAGCAACCCGGAGAAACTGGTTGCTAAGGTTTATCTCCAGCTCTAATTGAAAAAGAGAAGCTGACGTATAGAAAGCACCCGCAAGGCGTTCCCAAGGGAAACAGCGCTGCGGGTGCTTTTTGCTGTTACAGCTTATTTGCTCTTCCACCTATGCCCCTTCGGCATGGGCAGGCCCAGCACCAGCGCGATGCCCACAGCCAGCGCCACGGCCACCTTGAAGGTGGAGATGCCGTTGGCCAGCGAAAGGGCATTCTCGCCCTGGATGAAGTAGTAGGCGGTGTAGTAGATGCCCGCGCCGGGGACCAGCGGGAAGATGCCGGTCAGCAAAAAGACCGTCACCGGCGCCTTGAGCAGCACGGCGCAGATACGCGCCGCCAGCGACAGCGGGATGACCGCGATGAGGGAGGCTGCCGCCGCGTCGGCCCCGTATAAGACAGCCAGCTCGTAGACGAACCAGCCCACCGCGCCCACCAGCGCACAGCAGGGGAGGGTGCGCCGGGGGCAGGCGAAGAGGACGGCGAAGCTCAGTGTCCCCGCCCCGGCCAGAAAGAACTGTGCCGCCAGCTGGCCGAGCTGTGTGCTTGTCAAGGTCATCATACCACCGTCACCCCCGTCAGCAGAGAAATAAGGCTCAGCACGAAGCCGGTGCCGATGGCGATGCTGGCCGCGATGAGCAGGGCGTCTATCATCCGGATGGTGCCGGAGAGGTAGTCGCCCTGCACGAAGTCCCGGATGCCCATGGTGAAGGCGATGCCGGGGGTCAATATCATCAGGGCGCCGATGATGGCGTGGCTGGCCTCAGTGTCCAGCAGATGGCACCCCAGAATGCAGACCAATGTAATGAGCGCTGCCGCCGAGACCTTGCGGAAGCCGTTGGAAAGCCTCCGATTTTCACAGAGCAGCAGATAGCCGCTGACGATGAAACCCGCCGCCGCTGCCGCCAGCGCCGAGCGTATCGTGCCGCCGAAGATGAGCGCAAAACAGGCTGTACCGCTCATCCCGGCGAGGAGCTGGGTCTTGCCCTTGGGGAAGGGGATGCGCCGGGCCTCGGCCAGGCGGTGTTCAGCCTCGTCCAGTGTGACGCCCCCGGCTGCTATCTGGCGGGAAAGGGCGTTCACCGCGGCCACCCGGCCTAAGTGGGTCGTCCGCACCGGCACGTTCCGCACTTCGGCGATCTCTGCCGTGCCGGCGCTGGCGAAGATGCCGTTGGTCAGCACGTAGACGTGGAACTCCCGCAGATGGAAGCTGCGGGCCATGATCTCCATCGTCTGCTCCACCCGGAAGACCTCTGCTCCGTTTTCCAGCAGCGTCTCGCCCGCCGCCATGATAAAGTCCATGATGCGGCGCCGCTGCTCGTCGCTGGGATATAACTCTCTGCTGTCCATTCCGGCCCTCCCCGTCATGCCCGCCAAAGGGGGCATATCATCTCATGCTATACTGTATCATAATTCCGGCGGCTTGCAAAGGCGTCTTTTCACATTTTTGCACAACTTCTGTCCTTGCCGTCGGGGGCACAGTGTGTTACACTGATAACAACTATGGAAAGATCCAGAAACCACAGGAGGAAATGACCGTGAAGCAGAGTCTGAGTTTCGCGCGCCGTCTGACGGCGCTGGTGCTGGCAGCTGTGATGCTGTGCGTGGCTGTCCCGGCGGCCTTCGCCGAGGATGCCGCGCCCGGTGCCACCACCATTGGCGGTGCAAACACCACCCTTATCCCTGAGGAAGAGGAAAATTGTCTGAGCTGGCTCTTCGGCTCCAAAGATAAGATCACACTGCCCTATCTGAACATCAAGGGCAAGGGCCTGCGCCGGAACCTGTCGCTGGACCTCGTGGACTGCCTGGTGGGCATCACCTACACCGAGCTTGGCTCCATCGGCAGCTATGTCAGCGCCGGCGCCGCGCAGGAGGCGTGGAAGGCCCAGGCCGTGGCCATCCACTCCTACCTCGAGTACCATAAGCAGTACGGCTCCTCGGCCAACGCCCTCATCTACACCCCCGTGGAGGACATCCCGTCCTCGGCCCGGTCGGCCATCCGCAAGGCGGTGGAGTCGGTGAAGGATGAGGTGCTGACCTACAACGGCAGCGTCATCGACGCCGTCTGGTCGGCCAGCGCGGGCTACAACACCCAGACCGGCGTCTACGGCACCTGCTCCAGCCTCGACGCCTGGGGCTCGGATGTGCCGTATCTCAAGAGCGTGGAAAGCCCCTATGAGCGCCAGTACCACGAGAAGATGCGCCGCGTCATCGGCAAGGATTATGACTATGTCGAGTACAACGACAGCCGCACCGGTGAGCCCTACCAGAGCGCCGACACCACCCACAAAGACCTCGGCGGCTTCGTCCAGTACAATACGCTGGTGTCCAATGGCCGCAGCTACCGCTATATCGGCCAGTTCGTGTCCTCCCGCTACTGCTTCGATTTCAGCACGGATGCAGCGGGCGTGCCCTGTATGTACTACTACGGCTTCGGCCACGGCGTGGGCATGAGCCAGTGCGGTGCGGTGGGCTACGCCGCCGAGGAGGGGATGGGCTACCGCGACATCCTGAAGCACTACTACTCCGGCGTTTCCATCCGGACGGTGGGCAGCGGCACGAGCTCCGGCGGCGGTCTGTTCGGCTGGCTGCGCCGCCTGCTGGGCATGTAAAAAATCAAAAGGAATTGCGCAAAATACTTCTCAAATGAGACGTGATTTGGTATACTGTACACGCTTGTACACAAGAGACGGACGATTTCGCGTTTCACGCTCCAGAGCGGGAGCGATACGATAAAGAACAACAGTTGGAGAGAACGGAATGCAGTTGGAGAAGGAAAAGAAAGAAAAGCGGGAGCGGGAGCGCTGCCGCGCACTGGCGCAGCGCATCGCGGAGGAGGCAAACCCCGCCTCGGCGGCCCTGCTGGGAGAGCAGATGTCCCTGCTGGCCAAGGCCCTGCACCGTGCAGGTGTGGAGGCAGAAGAGTGGACAGAGGGCTCTGAGGCAGAGCTTCTGGTGGTGGCAGACCCCGCGTGGGAAACGCTGCCCGAGACCCTGCCCGCCCGGGTGCTGCTGGTGAGCGATGAGAGCACCGTTATGGCGGGCTGGGCCGAGCAGCTGGCCCAGAGAGGGTATTTCCGCGATTTTGGCTGGCGCAGCAAGGGCCGCGCCCAGCAGTCGGCGCTGTTCTGCACCAGCCAGCCCACCCAGCTGAAGATGGTGCGGGGCTACGAGCTGGAAATGGACATCCTGCGTGACCGGATGGTGCGCGCCGAGCGCACCAGCGGCGAGGAAGCCGAGCTCATCGCCCGGCTGCGCAGCGACCTTTCGCTCAGCCGCAGCCACGAGCAGCAGCTGGAAAAGACACTGGGCGAGGTGACCGGCTCGAAGTTCTGGAAGATGACCTGGCCCATGCGCTATGTCGTCAGCAAGAGCCGCCAGCTCTGGCACACTCTGCCCTTCTTCGTGCTTCTGCGGGAGCTGCGCAGCGGCGGCATCGAGGGTGTGCGGGAACTGGCCCGCGCCCGCCGCGAGTACGCCGCCCTCTTCCCGGGCAAGGTCATGCGCGCCGACCGGTTCGCACCGGTGGAACTGCTGGTGCGGCAGGCAGGCAATCAGCCCGCAGGCCCCAAGATCAGCATCGTGGTGCCGCTCTACAACACCCCGCTGGACTTCCTCGAAGAGCTGCTGGATTCCGTCGTGAACCAGACCTACCGCAACTGGGAGCTCTGCTGTGTGGACGCCGGCACTGCCCCGGGCGTGGGCGAGATGGTGCAGCAGCGCGCCGCTGTGGACCCTCGTATCCGCTACAGGAAGCTGGAGAAGAATGAGCTCATCCCCGGCAACACCAACAAGGGCATCGAGATGGCCACCGGCGACTTCATCGCCCTGCTGGACCACGACGACATCCTCCACCCCTGCGCCCTCTGGTATGCCGCCAAGGCCATCGCAGAGCAGGGAGCCGACTTCGTCTATACCGATGAGGCGACCTTCGAGGGCAAGGTGGAGAATGTGGTGCTCTACCACTTTAAGCCGGACTTCATGCTGGACAACCTCCGCTCCAACAACTATATCTGCCACCTGACCCTCTTCAGCCGCCGGCTGATGGATGCCGCAGGCGGCCCGGAGCGGATGGAGTACAACGGCAGTCAGGATTATGAGCTCTTTCTCCGCCTGACCGAGACGGCCCGGAAGATCGTCCACATCCCCCACGCCCTCTATTACTGGCGTTCCAGCCCCGGCAGCACGGCCAGCGACATCTCCGCCAAGACCTACTGCATCGACGCGGGCATTGCCGCCCTCAAGGCTCATTACGCCCGCTGCGGCGTGGCCGTGGACGATGTGTCCCTCATCCCGGGGACCCCGGGCTACTACAAGACCGATTATACCATCGACCATCCGGGCCGGGTGAGCATCCTCATCCCCACCTGCGACCACATCCGCGACCTGGAGACCTGCGTGGAGTCCATCTACGCCCGCACCACCTACCCGGATTTTGAGATCATCCTCATCGAGAACAACAGCAAGGCCCCCGAGACCTTCCGCACCTATCAGCGGATGCAGAAGGAGCACCCCGATAACCTCAAGGTCGTCACCTGGGAGGGCAAGGGCTTCAACTACAGCGCCCTGAACAACTTCGGCGAGAAGTTCGCCACCGGTGAGTATCTGCTTCTGCTCAACAACGACACCGAGGTCATCACCGCCGCCTGGCTGGAAGAGATGGTCATGTATGCCCAGCAGAAGCGGGTGGGCTGCGTGGGTGCCAAGCTGCTCTACCCGGACGATACCATCCAGCACGCCGGTGTCGGCTTCGGCATCGGCGGCGTGGCGGGCCATCTGCACAAGTACTATCCCGCCAGCTCCGACGGCTATATGGGCCGCCTGAACTATGTGCAGGACGTCTACGCCGACACCGCCGCCTGCCTGCTCATCCGCAAGGAGATCTACGACGAAGTGGGCGGTCTGGACGAGAGCTATGCCGTGGCCTTCAACGATGTGGACTTCTGCGTTCGCGTCCGTCAGGCAGGCTACACCAACGTCTTCACCCCGTTTGCCCAGCTCTACCACTACGAGAGCAAGAGCCGCGGCATGGAGGACAACCCCGAAAAGCAGAAGCGTTTTCAGGGCGAGGTGCTGCGTTTTCAGGCCCGCTGGGGCGACCTGCTGGCTGCAGGCGACCCCTGCACCAATCCCAACTTCGACATCCAGCGCGAAGATTTCAGCCTGAAGATATTACCGCTGGAATGATAAGGAGAACGAACTTGGAACTCTCTGCCTGTATCGTTGTCTATAACGGCTGCGACGAAGCCCTCAGGGCGGCGCAGACGGTGCTGCAATACACCCGCCGCCACCCGCTGACCCTCTATCTGGTGGACAACGCCAGCCCCGACGGCAGCGGCGCGCGTCTGGAAGCCGCCGTGAAGGGCGGCGCTTTGAGCACTCAGCCCGGCCAGAAGGTCGAGGTGCGCTGCCGCAGGGAGAACGGCGGTTTCGGCACCGGACACAACACCGTCCTGCCGGAGCTGACGAGCGATTATCACTTCATCCTGAACCCGGACATCCAGCTCACCGCCGATACCCTCAGCGATTTGGCCGACTGGATGGCCGTCCACCCGGATGCTGTGATGGCTCGGCCGGGGCTGCGCTTCCCGGATGGCCGTTCCCAGAGCCTGCCGCTGCGGCGCTGTGCGCTGCGGCCCATGGTCTACCGCCAGCTGCCGTTTTTGAAATTCTGGGAGAAATATAACCGTGCGTATTTGATGGAGGGGGAGGATCTGTCCGCTCCCGTTGAGATCGAGTTCTGCACCGGCAGCTTTTCCGCCGTGCGGACGGCGGAGTTCAAGGCCGTAGGCGGCTTCGATGAGCACTACTTCATGTATGTGGAGGATGCCGACCTGACCCAGAAGATGCGCACCACCGGCAAAGCCTACCTCGTGCCGCAGTACACCGCCATCCATGCATGGCATCGTGCGGCCCACCGCAGCCTCAAGCCCTTTTTGTGGCAGACCGGGAGCCTGCTGCGGTATTTCCACAAGTGGGGGTTCAAGTTCTGAGAGCTTGCTGATGAAACAAAAGAGCGCTCTCCGCAAAAATTTTTGCGGGGGGCGCTCTTTCCTTGCTTTTTTTTCGATTTGATAGTAGAATAAGGTGTAATACTATCGCAAGCCTGCCAGTAGTGCACAGCGAGATCCTGCCAGCGCGCGTGGCGCGGGAAGCCCGGCGGCTGGCGGCGTATTACCACCAACATTGTTTACAGCGGACGCAGCTCCGCTTTGAATCCATACAGGACCCGGCGGATACGCTGCCGGGCCTTGTACAAGCTGCACAACTTTTTTATTTCATAATATAAGGAGTGCACAAAAATGAAAGGTATCATTCTGGCCGGCGGTGCCGGCACCCGGCTCTATCCGCTGACGATGGTCACCAGCAAACAGCTGCTGCCCGTCTACGACAAGCCGATGATCTATTATCCTCTGTCCACCCTCATGCTGGCGGGCATCCAGGACATCCTCATCATCTCGACCCCCACCGACACGCCCCGCTTCGAGGCGCTGCTGGGCGATGGCAGCCAGTACGGCATCCATCTGCAATATAAGGTCCAGCCGTCCCCGGACGGCCTGGCTCAGGCTTTCATCCTCGGTGAAGAGTTCATCGGCGACGACTGCTGCGCAATGATCCTGGGCGACAACATCTTCTACGGCAACGGCTTCTCCAAGATTCTGAAGAATGCTGTCTCCAACGCCGAGAACAAGGGCCGCTGCACCGTCTTCGGCTACTATGTGCCGGACCCCGAGCGCTTCGGCATCGTGGAGTTCGACGCAAACGGCAAGGTACTGAGCGTCGAGGAAAAGCCCCAGCACCCCAAGAGCAATTACGCCATCACCGGCCTGTACTTCTACAACAAGGAAGTCGTTAAGATGGCAAAGCAGGTCAAGCCCTCGGCCCGCGGCGAGCTGGAGATCACGACCCTGAACGATATGTACCTCAAGCAGGATGAGCTGGACGTCCAGCTGCTAGGCCGCGGCTTTGCATGGCTGGACACCGGCACGATGGACAGCCTCGTGGAGGCAGCCGACTTTGTGCGGATGATCGAGAAGCGTCAGGGCATCAAGATCAGCGCCCCCGAGGAGATCGCATTCAAGTACGGCTGGATCGACCGCGATACCCTGCTGGAAAGCGCAGAGCGCTACGGCAAGAGCCCCTACGGCCAGCACCTCAAGAATGTGGCCGACGGCAAACTGAAGTATTAAGAGAGGCGGTATCCGCATGAAAATCATTGTTACCGGCTGCAGAGGCCAGCTTGGCACCGAGATCATCAAGCAGCTCCGGGAAGGCCGCAGTGAGCTTGGCCCCATCCCCGAGAAGCTGGTGAGCGCCACGGTCATTCCGGTGGACCTGCCGGAGCTGGACATCACCAACTACAAGATGGTGGATGATTTCATCCGCCGTCAGCGCCCGGACGTCATCATCAACTGCGCCGCTTTCACCAACGTGGACGGCTGCGAGGTGAACCATGACACTGCCTTCAAGGCCAACGCCATCGGCCCCCGCAATCTGGCACAGGCCGCCGCCAAGACCGGCGCACGTCTGGTACACGTCTCTACGGATTATGTCTTCTCCGGCCGCGAGAACGGCGGCATCCCGCAGGATGAGGCCACCATTCCCGGCCCCATCAGCGCCTACGGCTCCACCAAGCTCATGGGTGAGAAGTATGTGGAGCAGTTCTGCCACCGCCACTTCATCGTCCGCACGGCATGGCTCTACAGCTACTACGGCAAAAACTTCGTCAAGACCATCGTGAACGCCGGCAAGAAGTTCGGCAAGCTGGAAGTCGTCAACGACCAGCGGGGCAACCCGACCAACGCCGTCGATCTGGCCCACGAGATCCTGCAGCTCTGCGTGACCCACGAGTACGGCCTCTACCACTGCACCGGCGAGGGCATCTGCTCCTGGTATGATTTTGCATCGGAGATCATCCGCCTGTCCGGCGTGGACGCCACCGTGTCTCCCTGCACCAGCGAAGAGTACAAGGCAAAGCACCCGGACAGCGCCGACCGCCCAAAGTGGAGCGCTCTGGACAACCGGATGCTCCGCTGCACCGTCGGCAACGATGTCCGCGACTGGAAGGACGCGCTGGCCTGCTTCTTCGAGCACTGGGACGGCGACAATGGGATGAAAGCGTAATTTAAGAGGAAAATCTTACTATGAAAAAATATCTTATCACCGGCTGCGCCGGTTTTATTGGTTCCAACTTTGTGCATTATATGCTCAAGAAGTACCCCGAGATCCTGCTGGTCAACCTCGACAAGCTGACCTACGCCGGCAACCTCGAGAACCTGAAGGACGTTGAGGGCGACCCCCGCCATGTCTTTGTGCAGGGCGACATCTGCGACAAGGAGCTGGTCGAGAGCCTGTTTGCAAAGTACGATTTCGATTACGTCATCAACTTTGCCGCGGAGAGCCACGTTGACCGCTCCATCAAGAACCCCGAAATTTTCGTCCAGAGCAACGTGATGGGTACCGTCAACCTGCTGCAGCGCGCCAAGGAAGCCTGGTACGACGCTGAGGCCAAGACCTGGAAAGAGGGCAAGAAGTATCTGCAGGTGTCCACCGATGAGGTCTACGGCGCTCTGGGCGCTGAGGGCTTCTTCATGGAGACCACTCCGCTCTGCCCCCACAGCCCCTACTCTTCCTCCAAGGCCAGCGCTGATATGTTCGTCATGGCATTCCACGACACCTACGGTATGCCCATCAACATCACCCGCTGCTCCAACAACTACGGCCCCTACCAGTTCCCCGAGAAGCTCATCCCGCTGATGATCAACAACGTCAAGCACCACAAGCAGCTGCCCGTCTACGGTGACGGTATGCAGATCCGCGACTGGCTGTACGTTGAGGACCACTGCAAGGCCATTGATATGGTCTGCAACGGCGGCAAGGTGGGCGAGGTCTACAATGTCGGCGGCCACAACGAGCGCCCCAACATCTTCATCGTCAAGACCATCATCGAGCAGCTGCACGACCGCCTGAAGGACGACGGCATCAGCGAAGACCTCATCAAGCACGTCGCTGACCGTCTGGGCCATGACCGCCGCTATGGCATCGACCCCACCAAGATCAAGAACGACCTTGGCTGGTATCCCGAGACTCCCTTCGAGAAGGGCATCGTCCTGACCATCGACTGGTACCTCGACCACGAGGAGTGGATGGAGCACATCACCAGCGGCAACTATCAGAAATACTACGAGGAAATGTACAAGAATAGGTAACTTCTTGTAAACAGCCTGAAAGCGAAAAAGAGCAGGGCGTGCGGTCCTATGGCTGCACGCTCTGCTCTTTTTTGTCGGAGTTAAAGCTTGTCCTCTTTTATGTAGCGGATGAGCAGGGGCAGCTCATAGACCAGCATGGACAGCCAGCCGATGCCGTAGCTCACAGGCATGATCTGCAGATCGACCTTGAGCACCAGCACCAGCACAGCGGCGGCGGCTACGCGGAAGCCCATGTTGAGCATACTGCTGTTCAGGGTGATCTTCAAATCGCCGAGGCCGCGGAAGCCGCCCTGAATGCCGTTGGTCACGCCGGGCATCAGGTAGAAGAGGGAGGCGCACCGCAGGAACTTGACGCCCAGGTCGATGACGGCGGGGTCATCCACGAAGAGGGAGATGATGGGGCGGGCGAAGAGCAGGCAGACGGCCATCAGGCAGAAGCCGTAGATGAGCTCGATGCGCAGACCGCAGAAAAAGCCCTGACGCACCCGCTCCTTTTTGCCGGCACCGTGGTTCTGGGCCATCAGGGTGGTCATGGCGTGGGCGATGTTCTGCTGGGGCATATAGGTGAAGTCGTCCACCCGGCTGGCGGCGGTGAAAGCGGCCATTGCGTTGATGCCCAGAGTGTTGACGATGGCCTGCACGGCGATCTTGCCCAGTTGGACGGTGGCCTGCTGCATGGCGCTGGTCCAGCCGTACTGGACGGTGCTGCGCAGCAGAGAGCTGTCAAAGACGAGCCAGCGCCGCCCCAGCTGAAGGACGGGGACTTTGAGCTGGATATAGACGACGCAGAGCACACAGCAGAGCGCCTCGCTGAGGACGGTGGAGAGGGCGCAGCCTTCGCTGCCCCAGCCCAGCACCTCGACAAAGAAGAGGTCGCCGCCGATGTTCAGCACCGAGCTTATCATCAGAAAGTATAGGGCGCTCTTGCTGTCGCCCAGCGCCCGCATGGTGGCGGCGAGGAAGTTGTAAAAGAAGGTGAAGATGAGGCCCGCAAAGACGATGCGGAGGTACTGCACCGCGATGGGCAGGATCTCTTCCGGCACCTGCATCAGCCGGAGCAGCGGCGTCGCCAGCAGGACGCAGAGGGCCGAAAAGACCAGCGAGAACACCGTGCCTGCGATGGCGGTGGTGGAGACCTGACGCTCCACGCGCTGGGTGTCTCCGGCACCATAGGCCGTGCTGACGAGGATGCCGGCACCGAGGCAGAGACCGTTGATGAAGAGGATGGCCAGCGTCATCAGCGGGTTGGAGGTGCCGACGGCGGCAAGGGCGTCTTCGCCGACAAATTTGCCCACGATGATGCTGTCGGCGGCGTTATAAGTGAGCTGGAACAGGTTGCCCAGCACCAGCGGGATGGTGAATTTGACCAGAAGGGGCGTGATGGCTCCGGTCGTCATGTCTTTTGTCATGGATCTCTTCTCTTTTTCTTTTTATAGTATGTTCTGGCGTGCGCTGAACACGGCCAGTGCCGAACGGCTTTTGCCGTTTGCGATAAGCCGGGCCGCTGCGTGAAGGGCGGCACCTGCGCTGGGGGAGGCCGGGATGGCATCGGTGCGCAGGACCCGCTGCGCCGCCCGGACGGCATCGGCGGTGGTGACGGCAGCGATGTTGTCCACTACATAGGAGTTGTAGTTGCCGGGAACGAGGCCGAAGCCGATGTCCGGGATGCCATGGGAGCCGGTGAGGCCGCTGCTCAGGGCCTGACTCTCGTAAGGCTCCACGGCTACGATGCGGACGTCATTCGTCCACGCCTTGACCGTTTCGCCCACGCCGGTGATGGTGCCGCCGCTGCCCACGCCGATGACGATGCTGTCCACGATGCTGGAACCCTCCCGCGCGATGGAGCGCACCAGTGCAGGCCCCGTCACCCGGCGGTGATAGGTGGGGTTGTCGTCGTTGTTGAGCCAGTCCATATAGTACCAGCCCTTTTCGGCGGCGGTGGCTTTTGCCAGCGCCCGTGCGCCTGCAAGGCCCGCCTGGGCCGGGGTGTGGATGATCTGCGCTCCGAGGCGGAGCAGGCTCTCCTGCCGCATGGCGGGGGCGTCCTCCGGCATGACCAGCGTCACCGGATGGCCCGCCGTCAGCCCCGCCAGCGTCAGCGCTGTGGCAAAAGGCCCTGACACGGCCTCCACGATGGTCTGGCCGGGGGTCAGCGCCCCGCGCCCAAGGGCCAGCGCCAGCATCCCCTCAGCCAGCTCGTCCCGCGCCGTGCCGGTGGGGCCGTTGTAGTTCAGATAGGCGTACAGCCGCCCCCGCAGCCCGCAGGCCGCAAGATAGCCCCGCAGCTCGACGATGGGGCCGGGCAGCAGGGTCTGGTAGATGTTGGGGTAGATAGGCACGGGCGGTCTCCTTTCGCGTCCGGGGGAAAGCTTACGCCTATAACTTTAACGCAAAGGAGAGGAAGCGTCAAGCGGGGCTTGGGCAGAAAGGAGAAAAATCGGAAGAAAATTTGGCAAAATGACGCAAAAAGTCCTTGACAAGGGACACCCCGTCTGCTATACTCCGTATGTAAAGCAAAAAACCTTTACAAACAGCGGAGGTCAGAGCAGGACAGAACATGGCAAAAGACTTTGAAATGGGCTATCTGCTCGATTTTTACGGCGAAGTGCTCACGCCCAAACAGCGCGAGATGCTGCGCCAGTATTACAACGATGACCTCTCCCTCAGCGAGATCGGAGAAAACTTCGGCATCACCCGGCAGGGGGCGCGGGACGCCATCAAGCATGGCGAAACAGCCCTCAAGGAGCTGGAAGAAAAGGTCGGCTTCGCGGCCCGGTACCGCCGGGTGCAGCAGACGCTGGAAGAGCTGGAGCAGCTGGTCATCGACGCCCGGTTTGAATGCACCGGCCCGAACGCCCGGCTGACCACCACCGAGTATGCCGCCGCTCTGAACAAGATGCTGGGGCTCATCCGCTCCATCGACGAGGTGAATGAGAGCTGAAAACTGATTTGAGAGGAGCACCGAACAATGGCATTTGAATCTTTGACCGACCGCCTTGCCGGTGTGTTCAAAAAGCTGCGCGGCCACGGCAAACTGAGCGAGGCGGACATCAAAGCCGCCATGCGCGAGGTCCGGATGGCCCTGCTGGAGGCCGACGTCAACTACAAGGTGGCGAAGGACTTCTGCGCAAAGGTCTCCGAGCGCGCCATGGGCCAGGAGGTCATGGAGAGCCTGACCCCTGCCCAGCAGGTCGTCAAGATCGTCAACGAGGAGCTGGTCGCCCTGATGGGCGGCAAGGAAGCCCCTCGTCTGGTCATCAAGAACAAGGGTCAGACCATCATCATGCTCTGCGGCCTGCAGGGCAACGGTAAGACGACCCACGCAGCAAAGCTTGCAAAATACTACATCAAGCAGGGCCGCCGCCCGATGCTGGTGGCCTGCGACATCTACCGTCCGGCCGCGATCGACCAGCTGCAGGTGGTGGGCAGGCAGGCCGGTGCGCCGGTCTTCACCCTGCCCGGCGAAAAGCCGCCTGCCATCGCCAAAAAGGCGCTGGCCCACGCCAAGGACTACGGCAACGACATCATCATCCTCGATACCGCAGGCCGCCTGCAGATCGACGAAGTGCTGATGCAGGAGCTGGTCCAGATCAAAGAGGCTGTCCCCGTGGACGAGACTCTGCTGGTCGTGGACGCCATGGCCGGTCAGGACGCCGTGAACGTCGCCAAGACCTTCAACGAAACAGTCGGCATCGACGGCATCATCCTCACCAAGACCGACGGCGATACCCGCGGCGGCGCAGCCCTCTCGGTGCTGTCCGTCACCGGCAAGCCCATCAAGTTCCAGGGTACCGGCGAAAAGCTGGATGACCTCGAAGTCTTCCATCCCTCCCGCATGGCAGGCCGGATCCTCGGCATGGGCGATGTGCTGAGCCTCATCGAGCGCGCACAGGATGCCGCCGACGAGAAGCTGGCCGAAGAGACCGCCAAGCGGATGATGGAAAACAAGTTCGATATGAACGATATGCTGGCCCAGTTCGCCCAGATCCGCAAGATGGGCGGCGCGGGTGCCATGCTGAGCATGATGCCCGGCATGTCCGGCATCGACGCCAGCCAGATCGACGAGAAAGCCTTCGACCGCATCGAGGCCATGATCTACTCGATGACCAGGGCTGAGCGCGAAGACCCCTCCATCATCAACCCCAAGCGCAAGCGCCGCATCGCTGCGGGCAGCGGCACTCAGGTGTCTGATGTCAACAAGCTGCTCAAGCAGTTTGAGATGATGCAGAAGATGATGAAGCAGCTCAAGAAGAGCCCCAAGGGCTTTGCCCGCAAGCTGGGCGGCCTGATGGGCAACCCGGGCGCCTTCAGAGGCATGAAATAATTCCGGTATACACCCCGCTGTGGGGTTGTACAGATAGATTTAATCCCCGCAAACCGGGGAACAAGAAATTTTTGGAGGATATTACCATGGCAGTTAAGATTCGTCTGCGCCGCGTCGGCGCCAAGAAGGCTCCCTTCTATCGTGTTGTTGTTGCTGACAGCCGCTTCCCCCGCGATGGCCGTTTCATCGAGGAGATCGGCACTTACGACCCCAACCAGGAGCCCTCTGTCGTGAACATCGACGGCGAGAAGGCTAAGGCCTGGATCGCCAACGGCGCTCAGCCCACCGACACCGTTCGCGTGCTGCTGAAGAAGTCCAACATTCTGTAAGGTGGAGGGCTGACTCATGCAGGAGCTGTTGCTGGCAGTTGCCCGCGGCCTCGTGGAGGATAAGGACGCCGTCAAGGTCACGGTGGACGCCCCCCGTGAGGACGGCACCATCGTCTACCACCTGAGCGTGGCAGAGGGAGATATGGGCCGTGTCATCGGCAAGCAGGGCCGGATCGCAAAAGCCATTCGTGTGGTGATGCGCGCGGCTGCTGTGCGGGTCGATGAAAAGGTCCTTGTTGAGATCGACTAAGCACCCTACAGGCCCTTTGCTGTAATGGCAAAGGGCCTTTTTGATTTATGAACGGGCTTGCCCTCTCCGTCACCTTCGGTGACACCTCTCCCAAAGGGAGAGGCACTGGCGTGCCGGTCAGGCCTGCGCTGGACGAGGGAAGCTCTTGCTGCCGTAAACGGCAGTGCGCTGCTATCGCCGATAGCAGGCAGCTGCCGGAGGGCGCACCTACACACGAACCTATAATACAGGAGCAAATTTATGCAGCAATATCTGGAAGCAGGCAAGGTCGTCACCACCCACGGTGTGCGCGGCGAAATGAAGCTGGAGCTGTGGTGCGACGGTGTGGATTTCCTCAAAAAGACGGGCCGTCTCTACGCCTCGGCAAAGGGCGGCAAGTGCTATAACATCATCTCCATCCGCCCGCAGGGGCAGATGGCGCTGCTCCAGCTGGAGGGCGTGAACGATATGGACGCCGCCCGCGCCCTGCGGGGTCAGGTGTTCTACTTCGACCGCAGCGACGCCACCCTGCCCGAGGGCCGGTGGTATGTGGCCGACCTCATCGGCTGCGAGGTGCGGGACGCCGACACCGGCAAGGTGTACGGCATCGTCACCAGCGTGGACCACCCCGGCGCACAGGACATCTATACGGTCAAGTCCCCCAGCGGCAGGGAATATATGTTCCCCGGCGTGGACGCCTTTCTCAAAGAGCGCAACCCGCCGGAAGGCTATATCCTCGTCACCCCCATCCCGGGCCTGCTGGACGACGATTTCGACAGTGAGCGGGAGGAGGAGTGAGCGATGGGAATGCGTGTGGACATCGTGACCCTTTTTCCTGAGATGTGCCAGCAGGTGCTGGACGCCAGCATCATCGGCCGCGCAGCCAGGCGCGGCTGCATCGAGACCCACTGCCATCAGATCCGGGACTACACCCTCAACAAGCAGAAGCAGACCGACGACTACCCCTATGGCGGCGGCTGCGGCATGGTGCTCTACGCCCAGCCCATCGCCGACTGCCTGCGCGCCGTCCAGAAAGAGGTAGCGGAACAGGGACGCCCGGCCCCGCATATCGTGTTCTTGACGGCGGGCGGTCAGCGCTACACCGAAGAGCACGCCCGCAGGCTGGCCCAGTACGATAACCTGACGCTGGTCTGCGGCCACTATGAGGGCATCGACGAGCGCGTCATTGAAGCGTTTGCGGACGAAGAGATCTCGATCGGCGACTATATCCTCACCGGCGGCGAGCTGGCCAGCCTCGTGGTGGCCGACAGCGTCCTCCGCCTCAAGCCCGGCGTTCTGGCGGAGCAGAAGGGCTACGAGGAAGAGAGCTACTGGGACGGCCTGCTGGAATACCCCCAGTACACCCGCCCCGAGGTCTGGGAGGGCCGCGCCGTGCCCGACGTTCTGCTGGGCGGCGACCACCAGAAGATCGACGCATGGCGGGGCGAAAAGAGCCGGGAGCGCACCCGTCTGCGCCGCCCGGAGCTGTATGAGCAGTGGTGCGCCAGCCACCCCATCACCGAGCTGCCCAAGTGGAAGCGGGGCGAGAATGTCCGCCTCGTCAAGACGGAAGAACAGTTTGCCGCTGCGGCAAAGCTGTTTGCAGAGGGACGCCGCGCCGTCTGCACCGGAAACTGGACGGAAGAGTATTGTGCAAGCCTGACAGAAGAGGAGCTTCTCGCTCAGCTCAAGGCGGAGAAAAAAGGCGGCTGGGCCTGCTACCTGCACACGACGAAGGATGTGCCGGACGGCATGGTGAGCGTAGACCACAGGACCGGCCGCATTGAGCATCTCTTTGTGTCTGGGAATGCCCGCGGTAAGGGCATCGGCCGGAAAATGCTGGACTTCGCCCGGAAAAAGCTGGAAGAGTATGAGCATCCCCGCCTGAGCGTGCTGGACACCAACGCCCGCGCCATTGCTCTCTATCGTCGGATGGGATGGAAATTCACAGGCGAAAAAGACATGGAATTTGACCCTGCGGAATATCCTTCTGTTGTAAAGAAATGCGCGCTGCTGTGGATGCAGTACGAGGGTTGAGCGGAGTCTGCGGCAAAGGTCACACTCTGCCGGATAAGCACAAAAGCAGTCGGAGTGCTGACCCTCTGTCGAAAAAATGTTGAAAACTTTTGTATTACCCCGCCAACACTGGGGGAATAATTTTGTTGTATTTGTATAAAAGGTGGAAAATGCCCCCCTCATCCTTGGGAAAACCGCCAAAAATTCGTCTGGGGACTGTACAACGGTTTCGGTTTGCGCTAAAATAATCACAACGCAACAGGCGCGAAACATAATTGCATTTCCCGAACGATAATAGATAGGAGCGTTTTACTATGTACGTCAAAGAAGTTACCGTTGAAAATCAGGTTGGTCTGCACGCCCGTCCGGCAACCTTCTTTATTCAGAAGGCCAATGAGTTCAAGTCTTCCATCTGGGTCGAGAAGGAAGAGCGCCGCGTGAACGCTAAGAGCCTGCTGGGCGTCCTGTCTCTGGGCATCGTGGGCGGCACCACCATCCGCATCATCGCGGATGGCGCAGACGAGCAGGCTGCTGTCGATGGCCTCATCAAGCTGGTGGAGTCCGGCTTCGCAGAGTAATTCAGTTCCATTTCGTGTATGAGCGGCGGGGGTCATCCTTGCCGCTTTTTTTGGTATGATGTATCAGAATAAAGGAGGCAGCCTCATGAAAGATTCGACGAAAGAAGCACTGTTCAAGTTTGGCGAGTTCTGCGATTCCGGCAAGCCGTGGTACTGCTTTTTTGGCGTCTATCTGGTGACGCTCATCGTCAACATCACCCTTCTGCTCACCTCAGAGCGGAAGCCCAGGTGGTGGAGCGTGGCCCTTGACGTGTGCGGTCTGGCGCTGGCGGTGTCGAATATTGCCAGGACCGAGAGGATGCAGAAAGGCCGGCACAACATCGGATGACCAAGGCAGAACTTTACAAAAAGGCCTGTATGCTGCCGCTTCTGCCGGGCGTCTATATCATCCGGGACAAAAGCGGCACCATCATCTATATCGGCAAGGCCAAGCGTTTGCGCATCCGGGTGAGCCAGTATTTCCGGGAGGGTGTGCCTCACGACAACAAGGTCAGCCAGATGATCGCCCACGCCTACGCGTTCGACGTCATCGTCTGCCAGAGCGAGTTCGAGGCGCTGGTGCTGGAAGCAAGCCAGATCAAAGCCCACACCCCGAAGTACAACATCCTGCTCAAGGACGACAAGGGCTACAGCTATATCAAGGTGACAAAGGACGAGTGGCCGCGGCTGTCGTTCACGCTGCAAAAAGAGGACGACGGCGCGGAGTATATCGGCCCTTATACCTCGAGCTTTGCGGCCCGTCAGATGGCCGAGACGGCGATGGATGCTTTTCTGCTGCCCCGGTGCAGCCGGCGGTTCCCGCAGGAAATTGGCCGGGGCCGCCCCTGCCTGAACGCCCACATCGGCAAGTGCATGGCGGTGTGCAGCGGCAAGATAAGCCGTGAAAACTACGAGCAGGCCGTCAAAAGCGCTGTCCACCTCATCCGCTACGGCAAAAAGGATATTCTGAAAACCCTCAACGAGCGGATGCTGGAAGCCTCTGACCGGCTGGAATTTGAGACAGCGGCCCTCATCCGCGACCAGATCGCCGCCATCACCAAGGTGACGGCAGGGCAGAAGGTCGTGGTTGACCCCGACGTGGAGATGGACGTGGTAGCGCTGGCGGGTACGCCCGGCAGCGTCTGCGCGGCTGTCCTCCGCTTCCGGGAGGGGCGGCTGACCGACAAGCGGGAGTTTCTGTTCCACGATACCGCCGACATCGCGGCGGTGCGGGAGGAATTTCTGCCCCGGTACTACCTCGACGATGAGCAGATACCGAAGGTCATCGCCGTGGACGAGCTGCCACCGGATGTGGACGCCTTGCAGCAGGCCCTCAACGAGAAGCGGGGCAGCGAGGTGCAGCTCTATGTCCCTCAGCGGGGCGATAAGGCGCACCTCGTCGAGATGGCCCACACCAACGCCGTCGAGCGGCTGGCCCGCGAGAGCGGCCGCTATGCCCGGGAGGAAAAGCTTCTGGATGAGCTGGCGCAGGTGCTGGGCCTGCCCAAGCCCCCCCGCACCATCGAGAGCTATGATATTTCCAACTGGGGCGACGGAACCAGCGTCTGCGGCATGGTGACATTCCGGGACGGCAAGCCCTACAAGGCGGGCTACCGGAAGTTCAAGATGAAGACCGTCGCCGGGACCGATGACTACGCCTCGCTGGCGGAGACCGTCTCCCGCCGTGCGGCTGAATACGAAAAGTATCCCGAAATGGCCGCAAACGGCGAGCCGAGCAGCAACTACTTCGGCCAGAAGCCTGACCTGCTCCTGATGGACGGCGGCAGGGGACAGGTGAGCGCCGCGAAGGCCGCACTGGCCGGGACGGCACTGGCCGATGTACCCCTCTACGGCATGGTGAAGGACGACCACCACCGCACCCGCGCCATCGTGGACAGCGAGGGCCGGGAGATCGCCATCAACATGAACCGCGGGACGTTCACCTTCGTCACCGCCATTCAGGACGAGACGCACCGCTTCGCCAACGCCTACCGCAAGCAGCAGATGAAGCAGAAGAGCTATTCGTCCACCCTCACCGAGGTGCCGGGCGTCGGCCCCAAGACGGCCAAGGCCCTGATGGCTCAGTTCAAGAGCGTGAGCGCCGTCAAAGAGGCCACCCCTGACCAGCTGGAGAACACCCCCGGCGTCGGACGGCAGATGGCCCGGACCATTTACGAATATTTCCACCCGCAGGGGTGAAGCAAGTGGGAAAGTCCGGCGCAGACCAGTCTGCGGCCGGGCTTTTTGGAAGGAGTTTTTATGTACCAGTTCCAATACGACATCAAGCCGGGCCGTTACCGGCACTTCAAGGGCAACGAATATCAGGTCATCGGGATGGCCCGCCACAGCGAGACCGAAGAGGAGATGGTGGTCTACCGTCCCCTGTACGGCGAGGGCGGGCTCTGGGTGCGCCCGGCAGCTATGTGGGCCGAAGAGGTGGAGAGGGACGGCAAGCGTCAGCCGCGCTTTGCCTATATTGGCGAAATGTAAGGGCTTGCGCCCGGAGGCCAAACGCGATACAATGGGTTTTGCAGAACAAACACGTCTGCGAAACTGTATAAATAAGCACTATACATACAAGATGTAAAATTTTGGAGGATAACAGCTATGGCTTGTACTACCATCCTTGTCGGCAAAAAAGCCTCGTATGACGGCTCTACCATGATCGCCCGGAACGACGATTCCGGCTCCGGCCACTTCACCGCGAAAAAGTTCGTTGTCGTTCAGCCGGAGGAGCACCCGGCTGTTTACAAGTCGGTCATCTCTCATGTAGAAGTTCCCCTGCCGGGCAATGCCCTGCGGATGACCGCCATGCCCAACGCCGTGGAGGGCAAGGGCATCTGGGCTGCTTCGGGCGTCAACGCCGCCAACGTCGGCATGACCGCCACCGAGACGATCACCTCCAACCCCCGCGTTCTGGGCGCAGACCCGCTGGTGGTCTACCAGCCCGCCGGAGACGGCCAGCCGGAAGTCCCCGGCGGCATCGGCGAAGAGGATATTGTTTACCTCGTCCTGCCCTACATCCACTCTGCCCGCGAGGGCGTGCTCCGTCTGGGTAAGCTGCTGGAAACCTACGGCACCTATGAGATGAACGGCATCGCTTTCCAGGATGTGGACGAGATCTGGTGGCTGGAGACCATCGGCGGCCACCACTGGATGGCCCGCCGTGTGCCGGACGACTCCTATGTGGTCATGCCGAACCAGCTGGGCATCGACGCCTTCGACCTCGACGACGCTTTCGGCGCACAGGAGAATCATCTCTGCTCTGCCGACCTGCGGGAGTTCATCCGGGACAATCACCTCGACCTCTCGCTGGATGGCCGTCTGAACCCGCGCGACGCCTTCGGCAGCCACGACGACGCCGACCACGTTTACAACACCCCCCGCGCATGGTTCATGCTCCGCCACCTCAACCCCAACACCTGGGTCTGGGACGGCCCCGCCGCCGACTACGGCCCCCGCTCGGACGACCTGCCCTGGTGCATGGTGCCGGAGCGGAAGCTGACCCCGGAGGATGTGAAGTATCTGCTGTCCTCCCACTATCAGGGGACTCCCTTCGACCCCTACGCCAGCTACGGCGACAAGAGCATGAAGGGCGCTTACCGCTCCATCGGCATCAACCGCAACGACTTCATGGCCCTCATCCAGATGCGGCCTGACGTGCCGGAAGACATCCGCGCTGTGGAGTGGATCGCCTACGCCTCCAATGCCTTCAATACCATGGTGCCGTTCTACGCCAACGTCGAGCGCACCCCGGCCTATCTGGCCTGCACCACCGGTGAAGTCTCCACCGACAGCTTCTACTGGGTGAGCCGGATGATCGCCGCCATGGCCGACGCCTCCTACGCCAAGAGCCTCATCCATGTGGAGCGGTACGAGGAGGGCGTCCTCTCCGCCAGCCGCGCTCTGCTGAACCAGTACGATAAGAACATCGCTTCGGCCGAGGAAAGCCAGCGCGCCGCCCTGCGGGAGGAGGCCAACACCGCCATCGCTGCCGAGCTGAAGAAGCGGGCTTCCGATACGCTGGATAAGGTCCTCTTCGAGCTGAGCAGCGGCATGAAGAACGCTTACGCCCGTTCGGACGCCTAAATCGCATCCGACCCGGAAGGGAAAATCATTTCCGGCAAAACCAAAACCGTCAAAAACGGTCAAATCAACCCACAAAACCGTCATCCGCCCCGAAGCTGACCGCTCCGGGGCGGATTTTTTGCGCTCTTTTGCGGGTTGTATCCCACTTCTTGTGTAGAATGCATGATTTTGATAGAAATATTTTGGCGGATAAACGGACGGAAAGTGATTGATTTTGACGGAACATTTGCTATAATACAGACAGAAACAGTCAAAACGATTCAAACGCAAGCAGAAACGTGCAACAGGAGGGATGAAGATGTTGGCAGAGGAGCGGCTTTCCCGCATCATGAAGCTGCTGAGCCAGCAGCGCACCGCGACGGTGCAGGAGCTCTGCGAGGTGCTGGACGCCAGCGAGTCCACCATCCGCCGCGATTTGAACGAGCTGGACAGGATGGGCAAGGTGAACAAGGTACACGGCGGCGCGACCCTGCCGGACAGCCAGTTCCTCGCCGACGAGCCGACGATGGCCACGAAGGAAACGCTGGCCGTCGTCCAGAAAAAGTGCATCGCAAAGGCGGCAGCGGCCCTCATCACCGCAGAGGATTTCGTCTTTCTGGACGCCGGCAGCACCACGCTGGCGCTGGTCCGGGAGCTGAGCGGCCCGGCGCTGGACGCCCGGTACGTCACCAACGGCGTCGCTCACGCCCGTCTGCTGGCCCAGAAGGGCTGCAAGGTCTTTCTGGTGGGCGGTCTGCTGCGGCCCGAGACGGAGGCCATCATCGGCGCTGCGGCCCTCCACAGCCTGCAGCAGTACAACTTCACGAAAGCGTTCCTGGGGGCAAACGGCGTGGCGCTGGACGCAGGGTTCACGACCCCCGACCCCGAGGAAGCGGCGGTCAAGGCCGCGGTCGTGCGCCGGGCGAGAGAAGCCTGGTTCCTCGTGGATGACTCGAAGTTCGCCCGCATCTACCCGGCGGTCATCGCCGAGCTGTCCGGCGGCGCTATCCTGACGAATCATTGTCCGAATCCGAAATACAGACAATTCACTCTGGTAAAGGAGGCAGCAGAATGATCTATACCGTGACATTCAACCCGGCCATCGACTACGTCGTGCGGCTGGACACGCCGCTGGAAGTGGGCGAGGTGAACCGCGCCAAAGGCGAAGACTGTGTGCTGGGCGGCAAGGGCATCAATGTGTCCGGTGTGCTGGCCGAGCTGGGCTGCCGGAACACGGCGCTGGGCTTTGTGGCTGGTGAGACGGGTGCGTGGCTCGAGCGGGGTCTGGCCGCGCAGGGCATCACCACCGATTTTATCCACCTCGAGCAGGGCATGACCCGCATCAACGTCAAGATAAGGGCGGGGCAGGAGACTGAGCTGAACGGCGCAGGCCCGGACATCCCCGAGAGCGCCATGGAGCGGCTGGAAGCACAGCTCGATAAGCTGGCCGAGGGTGACATCCTCATTCTGGCGGGGAGCATCCCGTCCAGCCTGCCCCAGACCACCTACGAGCGTCTGCTGGCCCGTCTGGAAGGCCACGGCGTGCATACGGTGGTGGACGCCACCCGCGACCTGCTGGTGAATGTGCTGCAGTATCACCCCTTCCTCATCAAGCCCAATCATCATGAGCTGGGGGAGATCGTGGGCCGCACCCTCACCACCGACGCCGACATCACCGCCGCCGCCCGCACCCTGCAGGAAAAGGGCGCCCGGAATGTACTGGTGAGCATGGCCGGTGACGGTGCGCTCCTGCTGGACGAGAAGGGCGAGGTCCACCGCATCGGCACGCCCAAGGGCAAGGTGGTCAACAGCGTGGGCGCAGGCGACAGCATGGTGGCCGGTTTCGTGGCAGGCTACCTGCGCAGCGGCAGCTATCTGGAAGCCCTGCGTCTGGGTACCGCCTGCGGCAGTGCCACTGCGTTCAGCCTCGGGCTGGCAAAGAAGGAGAAGATTGACGAGTTACTGAATCAGATTTAAGCGGGCTTGCCCTCTCAGGCGCTGCGCGCCAGACTCCCCTTTTTGTCGCTTGCGCGACATCTTCCCCCGACCGGGGGAAGTCTTTCCTCAAAGGGAGAGCCAAGAACGTAACGGCAAAGTTCAAGCCTCTCCCTTTGGGAGAGGCGGCATTGCGAAGCAATGACGGAGAGGGCTAGGACGCTGACAACAAGGAGAGGAGACACACTATGCGAATCACGGAATTGTTCACGGCACAGTCCATCGCGCTGGACGAAGCCCAGCAGGACCGCAGCCAGATCATCGACCGTCTGGTGGAGCTGCAGGCGACCCACGGCAACATCAGAGACAAGGAAGCCTACAAAAAGGGCCTGTATGAGCGCGAGGACGAGGGCTCGACCTATGTTGATAACGGCATCACCGTCCCCCATGCCAAGTGCGACTGCGTGACCCGGCCCAGTCTGGCGGCCCTCCGCCTCAAGACCCCGGTGCAGTACAATGCCGAGGACGACGGCAAGACCGATTTGCTGTTTGCCATCGCAGCCCCCAAGAACGGCAGCCTCCACGTGGATATGCTGGCCCGTATGATGCAGATGCTCATGAACGAGGACTTCGTGGAGAAGCTGCGCACCGCCAAGACCCCGGAAGACTTCCTCGCCGCCATCGACGCGCAGGAAGAAGCCCAGTTCGGCGACGAGAGCTTCACGGATCAGAAGATCGAGCAGGCGGACTACCGTGTGTTGGCCGTCACCGCCTGTGTCAACGGCATCGCCCACACCTACATGGCCGCTGAAGCCCTGAACAAGGCCGGTGCCAAGATGGGCGTGACCATCAAAGTCGAGACCAACGGCTCCGACGGCGCAAAGAACATCCTGACGAAAGATGAAATTGCAAACTGCGACGGCATCATCGTGGCAGCGGAGAAGAAGATCGAGACGGCCCGCTTCGACGGCAAGCCGGTCCTCTTCACCCGCGTGGACGACGGCATCCACAAGCCTGAAGAGCTCATCCATAAGATAACCTCCGGCGAGGTGCCAGAGTTCCACGCTAAGGGCGGCGCACAGGCCGCGGAGGACGCTTCTGCCTCCGACAGCTTTGGCCGCAGCCTCTACAAGAACCTGATGAACGGCGTCTCCCATATGCTGCCCTTCGTGGTGGGCGGCGGCATCATGATAGCGCTGGCCTTCCTGCTGGACGATTACAGCATCAATCCCTCCAACTTCGGCATGAACACCCCGCTGGCCGCCTTCTTCAAGACGGTGGGCTCTGCGGCCTTCAGCTATATGCTCCCCATCCTGGCGGGCTTCATCGCCATGTCCATCGCAGACCGTCCGGGTCTGGCCGTCGGCTTTGCAGGCGGCGTGCTGGCCATGAACGGCACCAACTTCGCCGGTATCGCAGCCGGTGAGACCACCGGCATCTCCGGCGGCTTCCTGGCCGCTCTGCTGGCCGGTTTCGTGGCCGGTTATGTGGTGGAGTTCCTCAAGAAGATCACCGAAAAGCTCCCTGCCAGCCTGAACGGCATCCGTCCCATGCTCATCTACCCGCTGGGCGGCATCCTCATCGTGGGCGCGGTCATGTGCGGTATCAACCCCATCATGGGCATGATCAACACTGCCATGACCAACTGGCTGAACGCCATGGGCGGCACCTCCAAGGTCCTGCTGGGTGCTATCGTGGCCGGCATGATGAGCATCGACATGGGCGGCCCCTTCAACAAGGCGGCTTACGTCTTCGGCACCGCAGCCCTCGCCTCCGGCAACTATGAGGTCATGGCCGCTGTCATGGTGGGCGGCATGGTGCCTCCCATCGCCATCGCCCTCTCCACCACCTTCTGCCCCAAGAAGTGGACTCCCGACGAGCGCCGCAACGGCATCGTCAACTACATCATGGGTCTTTGCTTTGTCACCGAGGGCGCTATCCCTTACGCAGCGGCTGACCCGCTGCGCGTCCTGCCCAGCTGCGTCATCGGCGCAGCCCTCTCTGGTGCGCTGTCCATGACCTTTGGCTGCGCCCTCCGCGCCCCCCACGGCGGCATCTTCGTCTTCCCGGTCGTTGACCATGCCGTGATGTACTGTGTGGCTCTGGCGGTCGGCAGCGTCGTGGGTGCGGTCATCCTGAGCCTGCTCAAGAAGACCCGCACTGAAGAATAATCAGGCTATTCGCTCCCTTTTCAAGTATAAACAGCCAAAGGCCCCCATCCGGCAGATACCGGATGGGGGCCTTTGGCGTGTAAGATACAGTTAGAAAGGCTCTCCCCTTGGGAGAGGCTTGGCAGAGCCATAAAAACCTGTATAAAACACAAAAACCCGCCTGGCAGCGGGTTTTTGTGTATAGAGGGGTGGGAAAGTATATAAAGTGGTGAATCGCGTGATCAGTCGGCAGCATATCGTACCCGAACACCGGGATCCCCGGCGGTACATCAGAACTTCAGTGACGCTGCCTTGCAGTATGTATTATACCCGAATTTATTTTCTTGTCAAATGCAAAAATTTGGTTTCGCTTTAATTTAGCACTTTACTTTTTGACAAAAACTTTATATAATTAAAGACGGCAAAACGAAAACTGATTTTTGCACAGTTTGTACTATTGCTACAACAATAAAACTTTACTTTCAGAAAATTTTATGTAATGTAACATATTTTAAAAGGAGTACTTTTCCTATGGACGATTTGGACCGCAAGATTCTCGCCCTCCTCGCAAAGAATGCCCGTATGCCGGTGAAGGAGATCGCCGAAAAGGTGGCGCTGACCAGTCCCGCTGTCTCCAGCCGCATCCACAAGCTGGAAACGGACGGCATCATCAGCGGCTATACCGTGATGCTCAACCGCCCGTCTGACCGGGTCTATGTGGACGCTCTCATCAGCCTCTCGGTGGCCCCGTCCCAGCGGGACGAGCTGGTGGAGCTGATGAAGAACAGCAAAGAGGTGCTGCAGTGCTACCACGTCACGGGCGCTTACACCTTCCTCATCAAGGTGAGCTGCGGCAGTATGCCCCAGCTGGAGCATCTTATCTTACAGTTCCAGAAGCTGGGCACCACCAGCACCCAGATCATCCTCTCGACGCCCGTCAATCACGGTGACCTTGAGGCCATGATGTTGTAAGCGTTCATAGAACTGTTACACTTGTGGGTGCAATTTTCGCCCGCCGTGGGTCGTTTACCGAATAGCAGGGATAAAACATCAAATACTATCACTGCACACCGAAAACCTCACCCTGCGAACGAAAGGATAAATTGAATATGAAACGTATCATTGCTTGTCTGATGGCCGGCGTCATGCTGCTGGCTCTGGTGGGCTGCGGCGGGTCGGGCAGCTCCGGCAGCGCGTCTTCTGCCGCGAAGAAAGATTACACCCAGATCATCCACGACGCCCGCAGCGACGAGGACAACAAGTATGAGATGATATTCACCAAAGGCAAGGACGGCAAGTTCACGGCCCAGTACGGCTACAGCGCCGAGTATGAGGCCGACCAGCTCTCCGATGAGGTGGCCAACATGATGATGCCTCTGCTGGGCCTGGAGGACGATATGTACGACGACTTCGCCGCCTCGGTGTCCGGCATGATGGTCAGCGTCTACGGCGTGGCCATCGTCAAGCCCGCCGAGGGTAAGACGCAGGACGTGGTGGACGCGATGAATGCCTATGTCCAGAGCCAGCAGAAGTCCATGGAGCATTACCTCGAAGACCAGTACCAGATCGCTTCTGCCGCCCGTGTGGCGACTGTCCCCACCGGCGAGGTGGTCATGGTCTGCTGTGAGGACAGCGACACCGTCTTTGAAAACATCAAAAAGGCTCTGGCCGCATAACGTATTGTGTAGGAAAAAGCCCCCGCTTCCAGCTGGAAGCGGGGGCTTTGCTGTATTTGTTGATCACGGGTTCTCGATGGCGTTCACGAGCTTGTTGGCGATGTACTGGTGGCCCTTGATGGTGGGATGCACGTCGAGGGTGGTCTCGGTGTTGGGGATGGCCACATAGGTCAAGTTATAAGTCTTGGCGATCTGCTTCTCAAACTTGTTCAGCTTGTTGAAGTAGCTGCGCCAGCAGGGGATGAGCGGCACAGGGTTGGTGTAGCCCACGAGGATGATCTGGGCATCCGGGTTGAGATTGCGGATCTCCTGCACGATGGAGATGAGGGCTGCGGTGGTCTTGGGGTAAGTCTCGTCGCAGATCTTGCTCATGCCGGAGAAGAGCAGGTTCCAGGTGGCGTCCCTCTCGGCCTTGGTCAGGTCCATCGCCTTGATGCTGCGGTAGATGGTGGACATGGTGGAGCCGGAACCTTCATTGCGCAGGTCGCCGGCCAGAATGGTAGCGGCCAGCTTCTCGCTCTTCCAGTTGGTGGCGTTGCCCAGAGCCACGATGCAGGGGACGAAGGCGTCGTTGGAGCCGATCTGGACGGAGACGACATCGGCCTTGCGGATGTAGTCCTGGAACTCAGGGTAGTTGTACTCGCAGCCGGACGCCATGTTCATCTGGGGCATCTTGCCGTACCGGATCATGTCCGCGAGGTCGGGAGCCGTCAGGGCCGGCAGGCCGAGGTTGATGGCGTGGTCACGGTCGAGGCCGAGAGCTGCAGCCACCTTGCCGACATAGCAGTCGGGAGAGTAGCCATGGAAGTTGGGAGCCATATCGACGCTGTAGCCGGAGCGCGCACTGTACTGGACATCGGCCAGGCCGACGCCGGACACGATGCTGTCGCCCAGTGCGACGTAGGTGAGCTGCTGGTCCTTGGTGCCATCAGCCTTGACCTCGGCTTTAGCAGCGGTCGCTGCTGAGGCTGCGTCGTACGCAGAAGGGACCGGGTCCGCCTGAGCCGTCTCGGTGGCAGAAGCCGCGGCTTCCGCCGGAGTCTCGGGCTGCAGGGCAGTCTCCGGGTTCAGGGTGACGATGACATGATCATCGCCGGCGGTGTCCGCAGCGGCCTCGGTCCCCTCGGCCAGCGCGGGGACGCTGAGCAGGGAGACGAGCAGCAGGGCAGAGACCGCCAGACTTGCAAAACGCTTGTTCATGGCAGAAGAGTCCTTTCATGAAAATCAATAGTCGCGGGGGGAGATGTCAGCTTCGAGCTGACGGTAATCGACCTTGCCCACAGGGGTCATGGGCATACTGGGGATAAACTTGTAGGCCACGGGCTGGACGTATTCGGGCAGTTCCTCGGCGCACATCCGCTCCAGCTCCCGGATCACCTGCTTTTTCTTGGCGGTGGTGTCGGCCTTGAGCACGATGTAGACGAAGGGCAGACGGCCCTGCACATGGTCTTTGTCGGCGCAGCCCACCACAGAGCACTGATGCACAGCGGGGTGGCGGCTGACGACGTTCTCGATCATGGAGGGGAAGACCTTGAAGCCGTCGTGGCGGATGATCATCCGCTTGATCCGGGAATCCAGGAACACAAAGCCGTCCTCGTCCAGATAGCCCATGTCGCCGGTGTGGGCCCACACCCGGCCGTCGGGGTGGCGGCGCAGCAGGATGGCGGTCTCCTCGGGTTTGTTGTAGTAGCCCTTCATCAGGCAGGGGCCGGAGATGCACAGCTCGCCCCGCTGGCCGATGGGCAGCTCCTGATCGGTGCCCGGCTCAAAGGCCGCCACCACGGTGTTCACCATGGGGATGCCCACACTGCCGGGCTTGTTGTCCAGCCCGGCGGCCACCGTGGCTGCCGAGGACACTTCAGTCATGCCGTAGCCCTTGGCAATGGGGTACCGGGCCCCGTGGGCAGCCAGAAAATCGTTGACGGTCTGCTCGGCCCCCCGGGAGAGGGAGTCGCCGCCGGCGGCGTAGTTGGTGATGAAAGAAAGGTCCTTGTCCCGCAGCTTGGGGTCAGAGGCAAGCTGCTGGTAGTGGGTGGGCACGCCGAACATATGCTCGGGCTTGTGCTTCAGCACCAGACTGCCCAGCTTGGCCGGGTCCAGATTGGGGATGATCACCACCGTAAAGCCCAGCACCAGGGGCAGATGGATGCCGCAGGCAAAGCCGTAGGCGATAAAGGGGGGCATCACGTTCATCAGCTTCTGCCCCCGGTGGAACAGCTTGGGGTAAGCCTGGAACTGCAGGGCGATGCCGTTGAAGCAGTCGTCCGTCAGCATGACCCCCTTGGGGGAGCCGGTGGTGCCGCCGGTGTGTACCACCACGCAGGCATGGTCTGGGTCGTAGGGCTCGGCGGCAGTGCTCTGGTCCTTGCCCCCTGCCATAAACTTCTTCCAGCGGATCACGTTGGAGGCGTACCTGTTCTTGTCGGGGCTGGTCAGCTTGTAGCCTGCGGCCATCACCGGGGGCAGCGAGTCGGCAGGGGAGAGGACGATGACCTTTTCCACGTTGGTGCGCCGGGCAGCCTGGCTGCAGCGCTCGTACACCACGTTCAGGCAGACCAGCAGGTGGGAGTCCACCTCCTCAATGTACTCACGGATGCCTTCGACGCTGTAGCGGGGGTCCACCAGATTCAGGGTGGCTCCCATCATGTCGGCGGCATAAAACAGGGCGATGATCTCCGGGGTCATGATGCTGACCACCGTGATGATGTCGCCCTTTTTCACCCCGGCGCCCCGCAGGGCGGCGGCGGTCTTTTTTACGTTGACGATCAGATCGGCGTAGGTGAACTTGCGGCCGTAGTATTCCAGAGCCGTGTCGTTCAGGTGGTTCTTGCTCCGCTGGCAGACATACTCAAAGGCCGAGAGGGCAGGCAGGGTCTGATCGATGAATTTCTGGTCGTAATACTTGAGCCAGGGCTTGGCCTGGGATGCGTAAACAGGATTCTGCGTCGTCATCAATTTCTCATTCCTTTATGTTTGTAGACCCGCGCGGGGGCCAATGTTTTGTTTCGTTTTGTTACAAAGCCACTTCTGTTATTGTAGTAGAGCAGAGAACAAAAGTCAATAAACAGAGAGGCCACAATGAGAAAAACGCAAGAAAAAGTTTACGATTCCCGGCACCAGTCTTCGGCCTCGGAGGCGCTGCAGAGCACCCAGTGACGGGGCCGAAGCTCCCGCCACTGGGGAGCCTCCGCAGAGTAGTCGTGCATGGAGGGGTCATAGACCAGCAGCTTTTTCTGCCGCTCGCGGCGGGGGCTGGGCATGGGGATGGCCGACAGCAGGCTGCGGGTATAGGGGTGGAGGGCGTGGGTCACCAGCTCTTCGGCGTCGGCCAGCTCCACGATGTCGCCCTTGTGGATGACGGCGATGCGGTCGGAGATGTAGCGCATGACGGAGAGGTCATGGGCGATGAAGAGGTAGGTGATGCCGCGCTCTTTCTGCATATGGCGCAGAAGGTTCAGGACCTGGGCGCGGATGGACATATCCAGTGCCGAGATGGGCTCGTCGGCGATGATGAATTCCGGCTCCACGATGAGGGCTCGGGCGATGCCGATGCGCTGGCGCTGGCCGCCCGAGAACTCGTGGGGGAAGCGGGACGCAAACTCGGGCAGCAGGCCCACATCCAGCAGCGCCTGACGGACTTTTTCGTCCCGCTCGGCGGCGGAGAGGTCGGGCCGGACGTTCATCAGGCCCTCGCCTACGATGTAGCCCACCTTGGCGCGCTCGTTCAGGGAGGACTGGGGGTCCTGGAATATCATCTGAATTTCCTTGATGACCTGCTTGTCCAGCGCGTGGGAGATCCTGCCGTTTATCTTCTGGCCCTTATAGAACACCTCGCCGCCCGAGGTGGGCAGGATGCGCATGATGGCCCGGCCGATGGTGGTCTTGCCCGAGCCGGACTCGCCCACCAGACCGAAGGTCTCGCCCTTATAAATGGTGAAGTTTGCGTTCTTGACGGCCTTGTAAGCCTTGCGGCCGGAGCCGTAGGTCACTTCGAGGTTTTTTACCTCGACCAGAACTTCGCGTTCGTCTGCCATGTTATTTGCCCTCCTCTTGCAGCATCCGCACAGCGGCGGGCGGTTCTATCTTGGGTGCGCGGGGGTCGAGAAGCCAGGTCTTGGCCCGGTGGGTCGTGCTGACATCAAAATAAGGGGGACGCTTGACGAAGTCGATCTTCAGCGCCAGCGGGTTGCGGGGCGCGAAAGCGTCGCCGTGAATTTCCGTGAAGAGGTTCGGGGGCGTACCCTGGATGTTGAACAGGTCTTCGCCCTTCACGCCCATCTGGGGCATACTGGACAGCAGCGCCCAGGTGTAGGGGTGGCGGGGGTCGTAGTAAATTTCGTCCGAGGTGCCGATCTCCACGATATCACCGGCATACATGACGGCCACACGGTCGGCGATGTTGGCCACGACGCCGAGGTCATGGGTGATGAGGATGATGGTGAGGTTATATTTGACCCGCATCTCCTTCAGCAGCTCGAGGATCTGGGCCTGGATGGTCACGTCCAGAGCCGTCGTGGGCTCGTCGCAGATAAGGATCTGCGGGTTGCAGGCTACGGCAATGGCGATGACGACGCGCTGGCGCATACCGCCCGAGAACTCGTGGGGATACTGCTTGAAGCGCACCTCCGGGTCGGCGATGCCGACATCCCGCAGGTACTCGAGGGTCTTCTCCCTGGCGGCAGCGCCCTTGAGGCCCTGATGGAGCTCCACGGCCTCCATGATCTGGTCGCCGATGGTCTTCAGGGGGTTCAGGCTGGTCATGGGGTCCTGCATGATCATGGCGATCTCGTGGCCGCGGACTTTCAGCCAGTCCTTCTCCTTTTTCAACTCGGAGAGCCGGATGGGCTGGTGGTCGTCGGCACCGAAGTAGTCGATGGTGCCGGAAGTGATGGAGCCGTTGGAGTCCAGCAGGCCCATGAAGGACTTGGTGAACACGCTCTTGCCCGAGCCGGACTCGCCCACGATGGCGAGGACTTCGCCGTGGTAGACGTCGAGGTCGATGCCCCGGATGGCGTGGAGGATCTTTCCACGCAGATTGAATTTGATGTTGAGATCCCGCACAGAGAGGATCAGTTCATTCTTTTTCATGCCTGTTCCTCCTTACTGCAGATGGTTCTTGGGGTCGGCTGCGTCAGAGAAGGCGTTGCCGATGAGGTAGAACGCGATGGTGACGAAGCTGAGGATGATGGTGGGGTAGAGCAGCTGATAGCGCAGGCCGGCCTGCATCATGACCTTGCGGCCATCGTTGATGAGGTTGCCCAGAGAAGGCACCTCGACAGAGAGGCCGAGGCCGATGTAGGTGATGAAGACCTCGCTGCCGATGGCGGCGGGGATGGTCAGGGCCATGCGGAGCATGATGACCGACACGAGGTAGGGCAGCAGGTTGCGCACCACGATGCGGGAGGTGGGGGTGCCGATGCAGCGGGATGCCACGTTGTAGTCACGGTCACGGATGATGAGGATCTGGTTGCGGATAAAACGCGCCATGGCGATCCAGCCTGTGATGGACATGCCCAGGATCAGCGTCTGGACGCTGGGGCTGGCGACGTAGGAAATAAGGATCAGGATGATGGTGGAGGGCACATTGTCGCAGATGTTGTACAGCTCGGTGAAGAAGAAGTCCAGCTGACGGACATAGCCCCAGAGCACACCCACCGTGATGCCCACCACGGCCTCGATGAGGGCCACGAAGAAGGCGATGGTCAGGCTGGTGCGGGCGCCGGCCCAGATGCGGGCCCAGAGGTCCTGGCCGATGGCGTTGGAGCCCCAGATGAAGCCCTTTTCACCGGGGGCGATGTTGCGGTACTGGATGCCGGTGGCGGGGTCCACGGCGCAGAGGTTGGGGTCTGCCTGACCGGGCAGGCAGGGCTGCAAAAATGCAAAGGCCACCACGGCGATGAGGGCGACGAGCAGCAGCACGGCCACGCGGTTCTTGAAGAAGGCGCGGAAGGTGCTGCCCCAGTAGCTGTAGTTGGAGTAGGACGTGGCCTCGGCCCGTTCCTCGCTGAACCCGGCGGGGGTGAACAGCTCTTCTTCGGGCAGCTTTGCCCATGCGGCGGGGCCGTCCGCCTGTAACTTATCCAGCTCTGCCTCGAGCTGGTGTGCTTTTTCATCTTTCATACGGAAAAGCATTATCGGCCACCTTCTTTCTTGCCAAAGCTGATGCGGGGGTCAATGAGCACCATGAGCAGGTCGCCCAGGATCAGGCCGATGATGCCCACGCAGGCGTAGAGCAGAACGATGCCCTGCACCATCGTGTTGTCGTGGCGCTGGACACAGGTGACCAGCAGGCCGCCCATGCCCGGGATGCTGTAGAGGCTCTCGATGTAGATGGAGCCGACCACAGTGTTCAGGAAGGCGGAGGGAATATACTGCACCAGCGGCACCATTGCGTTGCGGAAGATGTGGCGCAGGGCGATGTTGTTCTCACTCACGCCCTTGGCACGGGCAAGGCGGACATAGTCCTTGTTGCTCTCGTCCACCATGTACCGGCGCAGCCACATGGCGTAGAACGCCACGTTGCCCAGACTCATGGAGCAGACGGGCAGCACCCAGTATTTCCAGTTGGAGGCGTCGAAGAGCAGGCCCACGTTCAGCGCGGTGGTGCCGTACATCTGGATGTACAGATAATACACTGCCGCAGGCACAGCCTGGATGAGGACGATGATGGCCGTGCCGAGCTTATCGGGCCAGCGGCTCTTGAAGCGGCCCATGAACAGGCCCATCGGGATGCCGATGACAAGGCTCAGCAGCATGGCGTACACGCCCATCTGGATGGAGATGGGCAGCTTCTTGGCGAGGATGCCGGTGACGGAGGCGTTGACCTTATAGATGTGGCTCACGCCGAGGTCGCCGTGGAGCATATTGACCCAGAAGCGGCCGATCTGCACCGGCAGCGGGTCCAGCAGGCCCATGGACTGTAAGCCGGCCTGTATCTGGGCCTCGGTCATTTTTTCGTAGTTAGCAAAATAGCCTTCCACCGGCATCAGCCGCAAAAGGCAGAAAACGAGCGTGACGATAATAAACAGGGTCAGTATCGAGCGCCCGATGCGTTTCGCCAGATATTTGAGCATATCTGTGCGCACCCCTCTCTTTTATAAAATGAATGTCGGATAGGAATAGAATACAACAAAAAACCACTTTTGGAAAGTGATTTGGCAAAGTTCGTTACAAAAATTCATGTAAGAAGCTTCAGAAACGAAAAGCTCTCCGCTTTCCCGTGGGAAAACGGAGAGCTTTGGAGCGGACAGACTCAAAAAGTCTTAGCGGGCGTCGCGGTTGGCCTCGTACTCGCTCATGGAGATGTAGTGGTCGAGGACGTGGATGCCCTTCAGGCGCTTGTTGGAGAAGCCGGTGGAAGCGTACTGGCCCTCCCAGTAGTTCAGACGGGTGGCGATGTAGGCCGGGATGCTCATGCCCATGGGGACGACGAGGGCGTTGTTGATGAGGGAAGCCTCGGCGTTGGCGAAGGCATCGTAGCGGGCGTTGATGTCGTCGGTGATCTTGACAGCCTCTTCGATGGCCTTCATGTAGTTCATGACGGCGTCCGCGGTGTCGCCGGTGATGAAGCCGTCCTCGACGCCGGTGCGCAGGAAGGCGTAGCGGCTGCCGCGTGCGCCCTCGGCCTGATAGAAGGGGTCGGTCTCGGTCTGGGGGTCGGAGTAGTCAGCGCCCCAGTTGCACTGCAGGAAAGCGAACTTGCCGTTGCGGCGGACGCTGGACAGGAAGCTGTCGGAGGGGCCGGCGGTGATGAGGATGTCGATGAAATCGAAACCGTCGTTCAGCACACCCTCGAGCTGCTGCTTGAACACCTGGCACTGCTTGTCCCAGTCGGTGGAAGAGGGATTGTAGGGCATCTGCACCTTGATGGGGAAGGTCACACCGGCAGCGGTCAGCTCCGGGATGGCAGCGTCGCGGTACTCCTTGGCCTTCGCCTCGTCGAAGAACTCGGTGATGTCGGCCAGGTCGCCGCACTTGAGGTAGTCCACGCCGTCAGCGTTGGCACAGAAGCTGGGGGGCGTGATGGTGTTCAGCTTGTAGTTGTCGTAGCCCTCGGGTGCCTTGACGGCCAGCGTGACAGAGTTGTTGATGCCGTAGAGGAAGGACTTGCGGAAGTTGGTGTTGTTGATGGCCTTGGCCCAGTTCTCCGGCTCATACTCGGCGTCCATGCCCTCCACGCTCCAGTTGGAGAACTCGTGGGAGAAGGGCATGAAGTTGAACATATAGAAATAGGTGTAGTTGGTGTTGGGACGGTCCATGGACACCATGTCCTTGGTGGTGTCGTCGGACAGCCAGCTGTCGAGGATGTCGGAGCCGATGGTGGCCTCGTCGATCTCGCCGCGCTTGATCATCTCGGGGCCGTTGACGCTGGCCTCGGCGTTGTAGATGCGGCTGATGGTGTCGATGAAGACGTTGTCAGCGTCGTAGTTCTCGGGGTTCTTCTTCATGACCCAGGTCTCCAGAGACTCGTAGGCGGCCAGATAGAAGGCACCGCAGCTGTAGGTGGTCTCTGCGCTGGTGGCGAACTGGTCGCCGGTCTCTTCCAGCAGCGGGCCGTAAGCGGGCTCGTAGGGCAGATAGCACAGCAGGCTCAGGAAGCCCGGGAAGTCGTAGGTCAGGGTGTAGGTCAGGGTGTGGTCATCCACAGCAGTGACACCCACGGCGTCGAAGTCCACCGGTGGGTAGGTGGCGGGGTCAGAGTCGGGGGCAGTTACGGTGACGACGCCGCTGCCGTCCACGGTGTAGGTTGTGCCGTCATCGTCCACGACGCCGGTGTTGGCGTTGTTCAGATAGACGTGGTAGCTGTAGTAGTCGTCAGCGCCTGCGATGTAAGCGGTGACGAGGCCCACGTTGGAGGCGGCATAGTCCGGGGTCAGGACGTACTTCAGAGCGTCCACGAAGTCCTGTGCGGTGACGGGGGCCACGACCTCGCCGTTGCAGTCCACCCAGTTCTCCTCACGCAGATGGAACGTCCAGGTCAGGGTGTTGACATCCCAGTCCCAGCTGGTGGCCAGGCCTTCGCGCATGACGCCCTTGTTGTCGTACTCGACCAGCGTATCCACGCAGTTTGCGCCCACGACCATCTCAAGGTCGGTGCCGGTGGTCAGGTAGTTCAGGGTGGCGGGCTGGCTGTCGTACAGGATGGTGTAGCTGGAGCCGGAACCGGAAGAGGCTGCGCCGGAAGCGCCGCCGGAGGAAGAGCCGCCGCAGCCGGTCAGCAGGCCGGCTGCGCAGGCACCGGCGGCTGCCAGGCCGCTGGCCTTCAGGAACTGACGGCGGGAGATGGAAGTGTTCATCATAAATTCCCTCTTTTCTTGTTTTTGCTGTACCAAGGACAGCGTCGCGTTGTGCGGTGTCCGCTGTTCCCCGGCAGCGGACAAATGGACCGTTTTTATGAAAAAAGAGCAACGGAAATCCATCCGTTGCTCCTTTGCAACAGTCCCGGCCACCAAACAATATGGTCATGACTGAGTATAGCATTGATTTGCGGCCGCGTCAATCCTTTTCGGGTGCAGATGCTGTTTCTGCAACAGAAACAGCTGTTGCCGCCGCGGCGGCAGGTGCGGCAGAGACGGGAGCCGCTGCCGTTTCGGCTGCGGCGGCACCGGAAGCATTTGCGGCATTTTCAGCGGCCAGCTCTGCGGCAGCGGCCTTTGCGGCCTCCTCCGCTGCCTTGCGGGCCTCGCGCTCGGCGATCCGCTCCCTGGCGCGGGCTGCGGCCTCCTCCTGACGCTGCTTGGTGCGGCGCTTGATGCGGCAGACCGAGCAGATGCCCTCGGAGCTGTTCGGCGCGATGGGCTTGCCGCAGTCGGCGCAGAGGGTCTTGCTGCATTTGTAGATGCTCACCGGGCCGAGGGTGGTGAGCTGGCGCAGCTTCATGCCGTCGATGCCGCTGTTGGAGCAGGCCGCGACGCAGACGCCGCACTCGCTGCACTTCCAGGGCGTGATGACCACGCGGGTCTGGCCGTCGGGCATATCCTCGAGCTTGAGTGCGCCGGAGCGGCAGGCTTTCTCGCACTTGCCGCAGCCGAAGCACTTCTGGGTGAAGTTCGGCAGATACCAGCCGTAGCGCAGCGGCGTCTCGGAAGCAGCCTTGAGCTGCTTTGTCCGCTGGTGGAGCATGAGGCGGAAGTCGGCGGCGCTGTCCTCCTCGCTGCGCAGGCCGGGCAGCATCTGCAGCAGCTTCTTGGTGCCGGCGCGGGACCCCTCGGTCATGTGGGAGAACATCTCCCGACGGCTCAGCTCCTGCACATGGTAGGGCGCTTCGTCCTGCTCATAGGCCAGCGTGACCCGGCTCTCGAAGAGCTGGGGGCCGAGGAACTCCACCAGACGGGTCAGCTCCTTGCGGAGCTGGGCGGCGCAGACGTCGTTCTCGCACTCACCACAGGGGGTCAGGTCAAGGACCAGCTTCTTGTTCAGAGCCAGATAGGCCAGCGTTTCCCACGAGAAGGAGGCGATGCAGACGCGGACGGCGGTGTTCTTGCGGGTGCTCTTCTCGCAGCCCAGCCAGAGGGTGTCGTTGTCGGTATCCGCCAGCGAGGTGTCCCGCTGTACCTGCTCCGGCGAAGGGATGATGCAGCCCGAGCGGCAGGCGGATACGCAGAGGCCGCAGTCGGTGCAGGGGTCCCAGTCTTTAACGAGGTTGGGACGGGTGAAGATGGCATCGCCGTAGGGGCAGATGTCCTTGCAGGCCGTGCAGGGGGTGCGGTGGGGGTGGAGATTCCAGCACTGACGGCGGATGACCTCAGGGTGGGAGGTCTTCATCAGGGCGTCCATTGCATAACGGGTAAACAGACCCATAGCGGTATCACTCCTTTTCGGGGGCATCGGTCACGGTGGTGACCTGTGCGTTGTCCAGCAGGAAGCGCTGCACCTTCTTCGCGGCCAGCGCGGCGGCGATGGTATCCTCGGGCAGGGATTTCCGGATCTCCGCCTCGGGGGTATCCTGCAGCTGGGACAGGCGGCGGTATTCGGCGTTGACTTCCTCGGGGTGGACGACGATGTTTTCCGCCTCGGCGATGGCCTTGGCGGCCAGCACGAAGCGGATGCGGCTCTCGGCCTGTGCGCGGTAGTCCTTCTCGAGGGCTTCCGGGGTGGTGCGGCTGTTCTTGCAGTGCTGCTCGAGGGTGATGCCGCTGCGGGAGAGGCGCTCTTTCAGCAGCTTCATCTCGTTCTGGGCGGTGCGGTCGAGAATTTCGGCGGGCAGGTCCACGGTCATGTTGGCACCGGCCATGTCCAGAAGCTGCTTTCCGGCGGCGCGGTCAGCCCCTTCCTCGTGGATCTTCTGCTTTTTGGCGCGAAGGTCAGCCTTCAGCGCATCGAGGGAGTCGAAGCCCAGACTCCTGGCGAAAGCCTCATCCGGTGCGGGCGTGACTTTCTCGGCCAGAGAGCGGAGTTCGATCTCGAACTGTGCGGTCTTGCCGGACAGCTCGGGCAGGCGGAAGTCCTGCGGGTAAGTAAAGTCGAAGCGGAACACCTCGCCGGCACGGTGGCCGTAGATAGCCTGCTCGGCGGCGGGCATCAGCTTGCCGTCGCCCAGCACGACCATGACCTTCTCCATCCGGCTGTCGGGGATCTCCCTGCCGTCCATGTAGCCGGCAAAGTCCAGCAGGGCGCGGAAGCCGCGCTTGGCAGGTTCGGTGGTGGGGTGGTAGACCGCGTGCATCCGGGCCTGGTGGACAAGCTCGATGTCCACAGTCTTGTCGGTGACGGGGCGGACGTGACGGGTGACAGCCAGGCCCTTGTACTGGCCCAGCTTCACTTCAGGCGTGTTCTTCTTATCCATAGTGGCGTACTCCTTATGACGTAAGCAGGCCGGCGGGCGGCGCTGCGGGTTTTATAGCAATCAATCGAATTATACACGTTTTCGGCAGAAAGGGCAAGCTCACAGCCCGTGAGCGGTGAGCCATGCCTCGGCCACCTGGGAGAACATTTCAGGGTACTGGGCGTCTTCCTCAGCGAAAGTGCTCAGATAATACTCCACTTCCTCCCGGGTGGGGGCAGTGGTGCGCTTCCAGATGGTAAAGGTGGTGCCGTTGCCCATATCGAAACTCTGCTCAAAGGCGAAGTACTGGTCTCTCACGGCGAGGAACTGGTCGTTCAACTTAATGGACATCTCGCCGCTGCCGACGTAAGTCTGGGGGAAGGGCTCACAGGTGATAACGTATTTGGCCTCGAAGAACTGCATGGGGAAATTGTGGGTGCCGGGGACCGAGAAGCCGAAGGCCAGCTTGTCGTTGATGGGGGCGTCCGGCAGGCGGCAGTTCTTGAAGTGGTCGGGGTTGTAGAGCATATCGTGGGGGATCATGTAGCTCACTTCGCCCTCGGCGCAGTGGGAGTCGATCCAGTCGGCGATGGCCCGGATCTGGCCGATGTCCTTCCTGTCGTAGATGAGCTTGTCCAGCGAGATGAAATACTGGGTGGCCGGGATCTGGATCGGGAAGTGCTCGATGACAAAACCCGGCATGGCCAGCGTAGTCAGCGGCGAACACCGCACTGACATGGACAGCACCAGCACGAAGGCCCAGCAGCCCAGCTTGAGGTTCCGGCGGCGCGTGATGCCCTCGGCCAGCGCGGCGGCACCCAGCAGAAAGAGGATGAAGTATCCCGGCAGGAAGAGCAGGAACTGATGGGAGCCGGTGTTCTGCACCCGGGTGAAGAGCAGGATGCTCACCACCAGCTCACACCCGGCGAGACAGGGCAGGGAGGGCGCTCTGTGCTTCGCCGCAAAGGCGAGACCCAGCACCATGAGGAGAATGTTGAACAGGCCCATCCGGCCGATGTGATAGAACGCCTCGAGGGCCAGACCGCCGCCGTTATAATAGGAGTAGCGGCCTGCGTAGTTGTAGGCGAGGATGTGGGACACCATGGGCCAGAGCAGGATGACCATCGCCACGACGGACGCAAGGCCGAAGAGGACGAGGTTTTTGATTCGGACAAGGACGGCGTTTTTTTCGCCGCCCTTCGCCAACCGCACACAGCCCGCGATGAGCAGCAGCGCGTAGGCAAAGTAGTAGCCCACCACAAAGTAGAGGTACCACCGGCGGGCGAGGATGATGGCGGCAGTGGCCAGAAAGATGAGGCCGAACCGCACCGGCTCCAGCTTGTCGAACCGGAAATCCAGCGTCAGTAGAAGAATCGCAAACGCGAAGATGAGTCCGAACCAGTCCGGCTGGGCCAGCACCGCGCTCATCCGCAGGAAGGGATAAGCCGCCGTGAGGGTCATCCCGAAGAGGAAATAGTACATCCGGTTCTTCACATTCAGGATCTGCCCGACCTTGACGACGAGGCCTGCCAGCAGCACCAGCAGGGTGGGCAGGATGCAGAACACCTGACTGAAGGAATAGGCGTCGCCGGTGTGGCTCGTGAGGCAGAAGGGGAACTCGGTGAAGAGGGTGATGAAATTGGTGTAGTCGTCGGCCATGGAGCCGAAGATGTATGCGAGGCCCGCGCCTGCACTCTGGGCAAAGGCGGCTTCGGCGTCGTACTGCTTGAGCAGGTAGTTGGCGTAATCCCAGACGTATACAAAGCTCCGGCTCGATAATGTCCAGTAAAAATAGACGACAGCCACAGCCCAGATGCCGAAGACGACGGCTTTGTGGAAGAAGTCCAGCTCTACGCCTGCCACACGGAGAACGCAGAGGGCCAGAACAAAGAGCCCCGCGCTGGCCCAGAGACTGAGCAGCGGGAAAAAGAAGGCGCTGGCCGGTGCAAGCAGCCCCAGAAGAGCCAGCAGCACCGCACAGCCGCCCAGACCGACCCCCGCCCATTGCAGAGGCGAGAGCCGGCGAACAGCAGCAGATGGCATAGAGGGATGATTCCTTTCCTTTAACTTCCGGAAAATGCAAAACACAACTTTCCATCTAACAGTATAACGGCTCCGTCAAGGCTTGTCCAGCCGCAGACTGCGCCAGAACGCAGAATATCCCGCCGCGTTTTCAGCAGACGGGATATTCCGAAACAAATATTACTTTCTGGAGTTGTATGCGGCGGCATCCGCCTTGGCGTTCTGGGTGCGGGCTGCCTTGCGGCGTGCGGCAGCGGCCCGGCGGGCGCTGGCCTGAGCAGCCTCGGGACGGGGCGCTTCGGGGGTGAGCCGGAACATCCGGCTGCCCATGGCGGGCAGGTCCACGGTGAGGGTGTAGTCCCGGCCATAGACGCCGCCGTCCGAGGTATGGAGGGCTTTGGGCTTCGATTTGTCCGCGCCGCCCCAGCAGGGGGCCTCGGTGTTCAGCAGCTCTTCGGCCCCGGCGGGGAAGCTCAGGTAGAGCGGGAACTTTTTGTGGGCAGTGTTCTGGGTGTTCATGACGCAGAGGATGGTCTGGCCCGCACCCTTGCGCAGCCATGCGTACACGCCCTCGTCCCGGCTCTCGCTGGCCACCCACTCGAAGCAGCGGGGGTCATACTCGCCCGCGTAGAGGGCGGGCTGGGTGGCGTAAAGGCGGCTCAGTGCGCCGAAATATTTCTGGAACGCATCGTGGAAGGGGTACTTGAGCAGATTCCAGTCCAGCTCCCGCTTTTCGTCCCACTCCCGGAAATGCCCCAGCTCGTTGCCCATAAAATTGAGCTTTTTGCCCGGGTGCGCATACATATAAAAATAGAGGGTGCGCAGCTGGGCGCATTTTTCCTCGTAGGTGCCCCAGAGCTTGTCGATGACCGTCTTTTTGCCGTGAACGACCTCGTCGTGGCTCAGCGCCAGCAGGTAGAGCTCGTTGTAGAAATAGTGCATACTGAAAATGATCTTCCCGTATGCGTCGGGACGCTGGCCGAAGGGGGTGGCGAAGTAGTCCAGCGTATCGTGCATCCAGCCCATGTCCCACTTGTAGTCGAAGCCGATGCCGTCGTAGCGGGTGGGGGCCGTGACTTTGAGGAAGTTGGTGGAATCTTCGGCCATGTAAACGCCGGTGGGCCAGCGCTCGTTCAGGCCGTGGTTGAGGTTCCGCAGGAAGGTGACGGCGCCCTCGTTGACGCCCCGGGCAGGGTCGCCCTGCCAGTAGAGGGCGCGGGAGATGGCGTCCATCCGGATGCCGTCGCAGTGGTAGACCTCCATCCAGAGGGCGGCGGCGCTGTTCAGGAAGCTGCACACCTCCCGGCGGTAGTAGTTGAAGTTGCAGGTACCCCACTCGCTGTGGCCCACGTCGCTGTCGTATTCGTAGAGGTGGGTGCCGTCAAAGTTGGCCAGCGCGTCGGCATTGGCCGCAAAGTGGACGGGGACAAAGTCCATGATGACGCCGATGCCCATCCGGTGGCAGGCGTTGACGAAGGAGGCAAACTGGGCCGGGGTGCCGTACCGGCTGGTGACGGCGAAGTAGCCGGTGGTCTGGTAGCCCCAGCTGCCGTCGAAGGGGTGTTCTGCCAGCGGCAGAAGCTCTACATGGGTGAAGTGGTGTTCCAGCAGCCAGGGAATGAGCTCCCGGGCCAGTTCTTCGTAATCGTACCAGCCGTCCGAGCCGTCGGGCTGGGTGGAGTTGGGCTTATGCTTCCAGCTGCCGGCATGGAGCTCGTAGATGTTCATGGGCAGATTGCGGCATTTATCCCGCCGCTCCATCCATGCGCTGTCGTCGAAGGAAAAGTCCAGCTTGGTCAGGCGGCTGGCGTTGGCGGGGCGGACTTCGGACGCGAAAGCGTAGGGGTCGGCCCGCATGACCACGCTGCCGTCGGCCCCGTGAATGCGGTATTTGTAGAGCTCCCCCTCGCACAGCCCGGAGACAAAGCCGCTCCACACACCGGTGTCGGCTTTCTGGAGCGGGATGCCTGCGCCCCAGCCGTCAAAGCCGCCGCAGACCTCCACGGCAGCGGCACCGGGAGCCCAGACCGCGAAGCGCCAGCCCTCTTCGCCGTGGTCACCCTGCCAGGGGTGCGCGCCGAGGATGCGGTAGGCGTCGAAGCAGTCGCCGTTGAAGAAGGATTTGGGGATGGAGGGAAGATTCATACGAAAGACTCCTTTTATCGCAATTTTTACAGAGAACGTGTACGATGGAATATGTAAAATGAGAAATATACAACACTTTTATCACACTTTTGTCGGAAAATGTGCTATACTGAATACGACACAGATGCACTTTTGTCGGAAAAGTGCTCTGCTGTAACTTTTTGAAAACAGGAGCGGTACAGACAATGGCTTGGTATGACAATGCGGTATTCTATCACATCTATCCTCTGGGATTGTGCGGCTGCGCGCATGAAAACGACGGACAGCCTGTCCCCGGGGCTTTCAAAAAGCTGGATGCGTGGGCTCAGCACGCGGCAAAGCTTGGCTGTACGGCGATCTATATCGGCCCGCTGTTCGAGAGCGGTTCCCACGGCTATGACACCATCGACTACCGTCTGGTAGACCGGCGTCTCGGCACCAACGAGGAGTTCAGGGAATTTGTCGCCGCCTGCCATGAGCGGGGTCAGAAGGTCATCGTGGACGGCGTGTTCAACCATGTGGGCCGCGATTTCTTCGCGTTCCGGGAGCTGAAGGAGCACCGCGAGAACGCCCGCTACCGCGACTGGTTCTGTGACGTGAATTTCTGGGGCAACAACGAGTACAACGACGGCTTCTCTTACGGCAACTGGGGCGGCTTCAACCTGCTGGTCAAGCTGAACCAGCGCAACCCCGAGGTGCAGAACTACCATTTCGACACCATCCGCTTCTGGGTGGATGAGTTCGATATTGACGGCATCCGTCTGGACGCTGCCGACGTGCTGGACTTCGACTTCATGAAGGGCCTGCGCCGCGTTGCCAACGAGGTGAAGCCCGAGTTCTGGCTGATGGGCGAGGTCATCCACGGCGACTACAGCCGCTGGGCAAACCCCGAGATGCTCCACTCCGTCACCAACTACGAACTGCATAAGGGTCTGTGGAGCGGCCACAACGACCACAACTATTTCGAGATCGCCCATACCATGCGGCGTCTGCAGGGCCTCTGCCACGATACCCGGCTCTATAACTTCTCGGATAACCACGATGTGGAGCGGCTGCCCAACAAACTGCGCAACCGCGACCACATCCGGCATATTGCTCTTCTAGTATATACGCTTTGGGGCATTCCGTCCATCTATTATGGCTCGGAATTTGGCATCGAGGGCAAAAAGGAGTGGGGCAGCGACTGGCCGCTCCGCCCCTGCCTCGAGCTGGCCGACTACACCGACGCCGAGAAGACGAACCCTGTCACCAGCATCTATGCCGCACTGGGCAGGCTGAAAGCGGAGTGTCCCGAGCTGAGCTGGGGCGAGTTCAAGGAGCTGACGCTGACCACCCAGAGCTACGCCTACGCCCGGGTGCTGGACGGCAAGGCTGTCGTGGCGGTGTACAATAACGGTGACAGCCCGGTTTCGATGGAATTCCAGCTGCCGGTGGAGGCTTCTGGGGTCGAAGACCTGCTGGCTGACTGTGTGGGCAGTCAACCCATCCTGACGCAGGTGGAGTGGGGTAAGCTGAAAGTCCAGCTGCCCTCCAACTACGCCACCCTGCTGCGGCTGGTAGGATAAAAAGGGGAGTGCGGAAGATGAATGCTGCGCAGCGCAGAAAAGTGATCTTAGAGCGGCTGACGGAGGCCGATGCACCGCTGAGTGCCAGTGTACTGGCCGGGGAACTGGGGGTCTCGCGGCAGATCGTGGTGGGTGATGTGGCCCTGCTGCGGGCGTCGGGGACGCAGATCGACGCAACGCCCCGGGGCTATCAGCTCCACCCGGCGGCGCGGGGCTACACGGGCATCCTCGCCTGTGTCCACAGCACCGCCGACCAGATGCGGGAGGAGCTGTATACCGTGGTGGACCAGGGCGGCATCGTGGTGGATGTGGCCGTGGAGAACCCGCTTTACGGTGAGCTGCGCGGCAATCTCAACCTCGCCAGCCGGTACGACGTGGACCATTTTATCCGGCAGGCGGCGGATACGCCCGAGTGCCTGCTGAGCCGGATGACCGGCGGTGTGCATCTGCACACCCTGAGCTGCCCCACGCCGGAGGCGTTCCGCCGCATCGAAGCGGCACTGGACGCCAAGGGCCTGCTCTATAAAAAAGAAGAATAAGGGACCTGCTTTCATTGTAAAAAATCCGCGGGGTCTTGTCCATCGACGAAAGACGAAAACCGTTGGATAATCAACTAAAACACGGAAGAGGTGGATTTTGTGGACATCCGTATCGCCCGTACCGACCGCGCCATCGAACAGGCTTTCATGGAACTGCGGGAGAAGAACCCTCTGGAAAAAATCAAGATAAAAGACTTGTGTGCGATGGCCTGCATCAACAAATCGACGTTCTATGCCCACTATGAGGACATCTACGCGCTGGCCAACGCGCTGGAAAACAAGCTCATCGAGTCTATCCTGGCCAGCGTACCCCGCACCAACGACAGTGTGGCACTGCATCAGGCAGAGACGCTGACGCGGGAGCTGTTCCATGCCTTCATGCAGAACCAGCGGGCCGTGAACGTCCTCTTTTCGGGCAGTCGGCAGGGCATCTTCGCCAACAGCATCGAGAAGGGGCTGCGCCAGCGCTTTGAGGAAGCCGACCCGACCTTCGCGGCTGATTTGAACCGGGGCATCCTGCTCTCGTTCTGCGTGCAGGGCTGCTTCTACGCCTTTGCCAACAACAGCAGCCGGATGGACGAGGGCAAGCTGGTGGAGCTGCTGGGAGCCATCGCCAAGACGGCGCAGAGCATCGAGTTTTAAGAAGCAAAAAATGGCTCCGGCAGATGCCGGAGCCATTTTTTACGATGCGAAGTTATTTAGAATAAAGCTCAATGATATTCAGCAGGATCTCGGTGGCCTTGTCCATCCGCTCGACGGTGGTGCATTCGCAGACGCCGTGGAAGTTGAAGCCGCCGGTGCCGAGGTTGGGGCAGGGCAGACCCTTCCAGCTCAGGACAGCGCCGTCGGTGCCGCCGCGGACGGGGATCTCCTCCGGGGTCAGGCCGGCCTTCTCGATGGCCTTGCGGGCCGTCTCCACAAGGTGGAAGTGGGGCTTGATCTTCTCCAGCATATTGCGGTAGCTGTCCTTGATCTCGACTTCCACCGTGCCGGGGCCGTACTTGCCGTTGAGGTAGCAGGCGATGTGGAGAAGGTTGTCCTTCTTGAACTGCAGCTTGCCGGCGTCGTGGTCGCGGAGGATGTAGCCCAGCTTTGCCTCGGTGACGTCGCCGTACATCTGGGACAGATGGTAGAAGCCCTGGTAGCCCTCGGTGGTCTCGGGGCGGGCCATGGCGGGCAGGGCCATGTGGAACTCCATTGCCACGTTGGAGGCGTTGATCATAGTGTCCTTGGCGCTGCCGGGGTGGACGGAGAAGCCGTGGATGGTGACAGTGGCAGATGCGGCGTTGAAGTTCTCGTACTCGATGCCGCCCACGTCGCCGCCATCGACGGTGTAGGCGAAGTCTGCGCCGAAGCCCGGGATGTCGAAGAGAGAAGCGCCCTCGCCGATCTCCTCATCGGGGGTAAAGGCGATGCAGAGCTTGCCGTGGGGCAGCTTCTTTTTGATAAGGGTCTCGGCGGCGGTCAGGATCTCAGCGACGCCGGATTTATCGTCAGCGCCCAGCAGGGTGGTGCCGTCGGTGGTGATGAGGGTCTCGCCCTTCAGCTCCTTCAGGAAGGGGAAGGTGGAGGTCTTCATGACCGTGCCGGTGCCGGGCAGGGTGACGTCGCCGCCGTCGTAGTTTTCGTGGAGGATGGGCTTGACGTTCTCGCCGGGAGCGTCGGGGGCGGTGTCCATGTGGGCGATGAGGCCCAGCGCGGGCTTCTTCTCGCAGCCCTTGGTGGCGGGGATGCTGCCGTAGACGTAGCAGTGCTCGTCCACAAAGGCGTCCTCAATGCCGATGGACTTCATCTCTTCCACCAGCAGGTGGGCGAGGTCGAATTCCCGTGCGGCAGAAGGATGGGTGCCGGACTCGGGGTCCGAGGTGGTGTATACTTTGGCGTATTTCAGCAGTCGCTCGTAAGCACGCATAAGTAAGGCTCCTTTGTTTTTTCTTTATGATACCCTTTTTGAAGGCTTTTTACAAGAGGGGAGTGCGTTTGTGAAGGTAAGCATTTTCAGGTGGGTGCTGCGCGCTTGTGGCGCGGGTTTAGAGCGCGGTTACGCGAGGCTAAGTTCTCTTTTGCGTGCCAAAAGAGAACCAGAAAAGCACCCGCTACTTTCGAG
>ENA-OWZM01000032-OWZM01000032.1-human-gut-metagenome-genome-assembly--contig:-NODE-32-length-116355-cov-18.17_pt1 | contig 116355 bp, 99 predicted proteins | sample MGYA00249259_ERZ652113 | MGnify/ENA primary metagenome ERZ652113 (study PRJEB26925, sample SAMN05827264) | human gut metagenome | biome: ENVO:2100002; feature: ENVO:00000062; material: ENVO:00002003...
GGTGGCGGCCACCCGCCTGATGGCCGAAGAGCTGGCCCGCAGCCCGGCCCCCGCCAGCAGGAGACGGTGAAGCATCCCCCGGGCCTCCGCCGGGCTGCGGGCCAGCTCTTCGGCCATCAGGCGGGTGGCCGCCACCGAGACGCCCGCCGTCGCCAGCGTGACGAAGAGCGAATAGACCGCCAGCACCAGCTGGTACAGCCCCATCCCCTCGCCGCCCAGAGCGTTCGCCAGCCAGATGCGGAGCCCCATGCCCGCCAGACGGAGCAGGACGTCCGCCCCGGTCATCAGGGCTGCGTTTTTCAGATAGCTCTGCCGCACAGCGCACCCCTCCCTTTCCCTAGTGTATCTTTTTATAGATATGTAAGCTGCTCTGAGAAATATGAGCGGGGCCGTGGGTTGTTTCTTTCCCAGTTTTATGATATGATATATATCGTATCTGGCGGGAATGTTCCGCCAGACCGGATCTAAGAATGCAAGGAGGAAGCGCACCCCGGTACCACGGCCGTGCGCAACGAGACAATGAGCGAAGAATGTACCCATGACTGCTCCAACTGCGGGGCAGCGTGTTCTTCCCGCGATGCTGCGCCCCAGCATGACGCACCCAACCCCAATAGCAGCGTCAAGAAGGTCATCGGCGTCGTATCCGGCAAGGGCGGCGTCGGCAAGAGCATGACCAGCGCCCTGCTGGCCTGTGCAATGGCACGCCGCGGCTACCACTGCGGCATCCTCGACGCCGACATCACCGGCCCGTCCATCCCCAAGCTGTTCGGCATCCATGGCCGCGCCATGGCCGACGACAAGGGCTGCTGGCCCATCCAGAGCCGGATGGGCATCGACGTCATGAGCATCAACCTGCTGGTGGAGAACGAGGAAGACCCCGTCGTTTGGCGCGGCCCCGTCATCGCCGGTGCGGTCAAGCAGTTCTGGACCGATGTGGTCTGGAAAGATGTCGATTTCCTGTTCGTGGATATGCCTCCGGGAACCGGTGACGTCCCCCTGACCGTCTTCCAGAGCCTGCCCGTGGACGGCATCGTCGTCGTGGCAAGCCCGCAGGAGCTGGTGAGCATGATCGTGGCCAAGGCCGTGAACATGGCCGAGATGATGAAGGTGCCGATGCTGGGCATCGTCGAGAACATGAGCTATATCGTCTGCCCCGACTGCGGCAAGCACATCAATGTGTTCGGCGACAGCCATGTGGACGAGGTGGCCGCAAAGCATCACCTGCCCGTTCTGGCCAAATGCCCCATCGACCCGCAGCTGGCTGCGCTGTCCGACGCCGGCATGATCGAGACCTACGGCGGACGGTTCCTCGAGGGTGCCGCTGACGCCTGCGAGAAGCTGCTGAAGTAAGATTTATCCTCCCTGCACCGGCCCGGAAAGGGCAGTGCAGGGATTTTTTGTTTCTTTACAAAATCAAGTTTTATCGCTGTTTTTGATGTGTCCCGTCTTTTTCGTGAAGTGCATTCATCTTTTCCATTGTATTTTGAAAGATTTTCCGGTTTTTGCGGAGCGGGCCATCTTGTAAATCGGCAGATAAAGCTTTATAATAGCAAAGTGGCCAGAGGCTTATCAGCCCCGCCGTGGGAAACGGGAAAGACGGAGCCTCCACACAATAGAGATAAGGGAAAAGGAGAATATCATTATGCTGACGAATGAATATCTGAAGCGTGTCTACGAGGGCCTGGAAAAGCGCAATGCCAACGAGCCCGAGTTCCTGCAGGCTGTCCGCGAGGTGCTGGAGAGCATCCAGCCCGTCGTGGAGAAGCATCCCGAGTACGAGAAGGCCGGCCTCATCGAGCGCCTGGTCGAGCCTGAGCGCATCATCACCTTCCGTGTACCCTGGGTCGATGACCAGGGCAAGGTCCAGGTGAACCGCGGCTACCGCGTCCAGTTCAACAGCGCCATCGGCCCCTACAAGGGCGGCCTGCGCTTCCATCCTTCTGTCAACCAGGGCATCCTGAAGTTCCTCGGCTTCGAGCAGATCTTCAAGAACAGCCTGACCACCCTGCCCATGGGCGGCGGCAAGGGCGGCTCCGACTTCGACCCCCACGGCAAGAGCGACATGGAAGTCATGCGCTTCTGCCAGAGCTTTATGACCGAGCTGTACCGCCACATCGGCCAGTTCGTGGACTGCCCCGCCGGTGATATTGGCGTCGGCGGCCGCGAGGTCGGCTATATGTTCGGCCAGTACAAGCGTCTGACCAACAGCTTCCAGGGCGGTATGCTCACCGGCAAGGGCCTGACCTTCGGCGGTTCTCTGGCCCGTACCGAGGCTACCGGCTACGGCCTGTGCTACTTCACCGCTGAGGCTCTGAAGTGCATGCGCGGCGACAGCTTCGAGGGCAAGACCGTGGTCATCTCCGGCTCCGGCAATGTCGCCATCTACGCCTGCGAGAAGGCCACCCAGCTGGGTGCCAAGGTCGTCACCATGTCCGACTCCAACGGCTATGTCTACGACCCCAACGGCATCGACCTTGCTTACGTCAAGGACCTGAAGGAAGTCCGCCGCGGCCGCATCAAGGAGTATGCCGAGACCCACAAGGATGCGACCTATGTTGCTGACTGCTCCAAGGTCTGGACTGTCCCCTGCGACATCGCCCTGCCCTGCGCTACCCAGAACGAGATCAACAAGGCGTCCGCAGAGGCTCTGGTGAAGGGCGGCTGCACCGTGGTCTGCGAGGGCGCTAACATGCCCAGCACTCCCGAGGCCATCGAGGTCTACCTGTCCAACGGCATCCTGTACGGACCCGCAAAGGCTTCCAACGCCGGCGGCGTGGCCACCTCCGGTCTGGAGATGAGCCAGAACTCCGAGCGTCTGAGCTGGAGCTTCGAAGAGGTCGATGCAAAGCTGAAGGGCATCATGGAGGGCATCTTCCACGCTTCCTACGATGCATCCGTGGCCGCCGGCTCCGAGGGCAACCTGATGGTCGGTGCAAACTGCGCCGGCTTCCTGAAGGTCGCTACCGCCATGATGGCTCAGGGCATCACCTACTAAGCTTTTCCTGATCTGCAAGGGCCGCATCCGCGAGGGTGCGGCTTTTTTTGGTTTGCCCCGCCTGCCTGCATAACCGTCTGCCGCCCCGCTCATACTCCTTTTATCAAACGAAAAGAGGTTTTTGCATGGACGAAATGATGTTCTGTTATCAATGTGAGCAGGCAGCCCACGGCGTCGGCTGCACGGGCAGAGCGGGCGTCTGCGGCAAATCTGCTGAGACGGCGGACGCGCAGGACAGGCTGACCGGTGCTCTCATCGGTTTCGCCACCCTGCTGCTGGACATCGGCAAGCCCATCCAGCCGCCGCAGGCACTGTTGTTGCTGGAAGGGTTGTTCACCACCATCACCAACGTCAACTTCGACCCCGAGACGGTGGCCCAGCTCACCGACAAGGTGTGGAAGGCAAAACAGGAGGCGTTTGCTTCCGCCTGCCCCGCTCCTTCGCCGGTGGGTGACTACGACATGGAAAAGCTGTGGCAGGAGCCGGACCCGGACGTCAAGAGCCTGAAGTCCTTCGTGCTGTTCGGCCTGCGGGGCATGGCGGCCTACTCTTACCACGCCCGGGTGCTGGATTACACCGACGGCGAGATCGATCTGTTCTTCTGCACGGCGCTGCGGGCCATCGCACAGGAGCGGGACAAGGACAAGCTCTTCCAGCTGGTGGAGGACACCGGGCGGATGGCCTACCGGGTCATGGCTGAGCTGGACAAGGCCAACACCGGCGCGTTTGGCGACCCGGAGCCGGTGGAGGTGTCCCTGACCATCGAGAAAGGGCCTTTCATCGTCATCTCCGGCCACGACCTCTACGACGCCAAGTGCCTGTTGGAGCAGACCGAGGGCAAGGGCATCAATGTCTACACCCACTCCGAGATGCTGCCTGCCCACGGCTACCCGGAGCTGAAAAAGCGCTTTCCTCATCTGAAAGGCAACTTTGGCACCGCATGGCAGAACCAGCAGCGGGAGTTTGAGGACATCCCTGCACCGGTGCTCTTCACCACCAACTGCATCATGCCCCTCCGGCCCAGCTATGCCGACCGGGTATTCACCACCTCTGTCGTCTCCTATCCCGGCGTCACCCACATCGGGGAGGACCGGGATTTTTCGCCGGTCATCGCCAAGGCGCTTGAGCTGGGCGGCTACCCGGAGGACACCCTCATCCCGGGCATGAACGGCGGCAGTGTGGTCACTACCGGCTTTGCCCACCATGCCGTACTGAGCCATGCGGAGGAGATCGTCCAAGCCGTCCACGAGGGTGCCATCCGGCACTTTTTCCTCATCGGCGGCTGCGACGGCACCCGCCCCTCCCGCCGGTACTACACGGATTTTGCCAAGCTGACCCCGCCCGACACCGTCATCCTGACGCTGGCCTGCGGCAAGTTCCGGCTCAACGACCTGCCGCTGGGTACGGTGGCGGGTCTGCCCCGCATCCTCGACGTGGGCCAGTGCAACGACGCCTACAGTGCCATCCGGATCGCGCTGGGTCTGGCCGAAGCTTTTGGCTGCTCGGTCAACGAGCTGCCCCTCTCCATCATCCTCTGCTGGTTCGAGCAGAAGGCGGTCTGTGTGCTGATGGCCCTGCTGGCGCTGGGCATCCGGGGCATCCGTCTCGGCCCCACCCTGCCCGCCTTCCTCTCCCCCGGGGTGGCCGCTGTTTTGCAGGAGAAGTATGACCTCCGGCCCATCACCACGCCGGAGGAGGATCTTGCCGCCTGTCTGGGCCGGCACTGAGCCGGAAAAGGCATACTATTTCCTACTCTGCGTGTCTGTTTTTCACAAGAAGAGCCCCCGCAGTGTACCCACATTTGGTGCAGCTGTCACTTGAATCTTTTTCAGCACCTTTGTATAATATTCTTGTTATCCGGAACAAGGGCGTTCCAGATGAGTCTTCGCCGACCCATCTGGGACGCCTTTTCTGTTATGCCATATAAGAGGGACGCTGCGGAATGTGCCGCAGCATTGCCAGGATATTCTCCGGAAAATCGAAAAAAGGATAGGAAAGTCTATGGAAAATTTCACGGAGCAAAAAGGGCCTCTGGGCCTCTATGACCCCCGGTTCGAGCACGACGCCTGCGGCATCGGTGCCGTCGTGGACATCAAGGGCCGCAAGAGCCACCAGACCGTCAGCGACGCGCTGTCCATCGTGGAGCGCCTTGAGCACCGCGCCGGCAAGGACGCCGAGGGCAAGACCGGCGACGGCGTGGGCATCATGCTGCAGATCAGCCATCGCTTCTTCGCCAAGGTGGCCGACGAGCTGAACATCCGCCTTGGCAACGAGCGCGAATACGGCGTGGGTATGTTCTTCTTCCCCCAGAACGAGCATCTGCGCGCTCAGGCCATGAAGCTTTTTGAGCTTGTCACCCGCAAAGAGGGCCTCGAGTTTCTGGCATGGCGCAAAGTGCCTGTAGACCCCGACGCCGTGGGCCAGAAAGCCCGCGACTGTATGCCCGCCATCTGGCAGTGCTTCATCAAAAAGCCCGCCAAGGTGAGCAAGGGCATCGACTTTGACCGCAAGCTCTACATCGTCCGCCGGATCTTCGAGCAGGCCAGCAACGGCACCTATGTCCCCAGCCTGTCCAGCCGCACCATCGTGTACAAGGGCATGTTCCTCGTCCACGACCTGCGCCAGTTCTACCTCGATCTGCAGGACGAGGACTATGAATCCGCCATCGGCATGGTCCACAGCCGCTTCTCCACCAACACCAACCCCAGCTGGATGCGCGCCCACCCCAACCGCTTCATCCTTCACAACGGCGAGATCAACACCATCAAGGGCAACACCGACGCCATGCTGGCCCGTGAAGAGACCATCTCCTCCCCCATCATGAAGGAGGACATGAACAAGATCCTGCCCATCATCAACACCTCCGGCTCCGACTCCGCCATGCTGGACAACGCCCTCGAGTTCATGGTGATGAACGGCATGGACCTGCCGCTGGCCGTCATGATCACCATCCCGGAGCCCTGGGAGAACAACAAGCACATCAGCCAGAAAAAGCGGGACTTCTACCAGTATTACGCCACCATGCTGGAGCCCTGGGACGGCCCTGCCGCCATCCTCTTCTCCGACGGCGACGTGGTGGGCGCTGTGCTGGACCGCAACGGTCTGCGCCCCAGCCGCTACTACATCACCAAAGACGGCAGGATGATCCTCTCCTCCGAGGTGGGCGTGCTGCCCTGTGAGCCGGAGAACATTCTGGTCAAAGACCGTCTCCGCCCCGGCAAGATGCTGCTGGTGAACACCGTCAAGGGCGAAGTCGTGGACGACGAGAAGCTGAAGGAATACTACGCCAGCCGTGAGCCGTACGGCGAGTGGATCGACCGCAACCTCGTCCAGCTGAAGGACCTCAAGATCCCCAACATCAAGACCCCCAGCTACACCGGCGACGACCTGCTGCGCCTGCAGAAGGTGTTCGGCTACAAGTATGAGGACATCAGCACCCTCATCCTGCCCATGGCACGTCAGGGCGCAGAGCCTTCCGGCGCAATGGGTACCGATACCCCGCTTGCCGTCCTCAGCGGCCGGCACCCGCCGCTCTTCAACTACTTCAAGCAGCGTTTTGCACAGGTCACGAACCCGCCCATCGACGCCATCCGCGAGAAGATTGTCACCTCCACCAGCGTCTATGTGGGCGCACACGGCAACCTGCTGGAAGACAAGCCCGAAAACTGCAAGGTGCTCAAGGTCAACAATCCCATCCTCACCTCCACTGACCTTCTCCGCATCAAGTACATGAACGTCCCGGGCTTCAAAGTCTCCACTGTCTCCATCAACTACTACAAGAACACCAGCCTCGAAAAGGCCATCGACCGCGTTTTCCTTGAGGTAGACCGCGCCTATAAAGAGGGTGCCAACATCATCATCCTGTCCGACCGGGACATTGACGAGTACCATGTGGCCATCCCCAGCCTGCTGGCGGTGTCGGCGGTGTCCCAGTACCTCATCCGCACCAAGAAGAGCACCGCGCTGGCCCTCATCCTCGAGAGCGCCGAGCCTCATGAAGTCCACCACTTTGCCGCTCTGCTGGGCTACGGTGCCTGTGCCGTCAACCCCTATCTGGCCCATGAGACCATCGGCCAGCTCATCGACGACGGCCTGCTGGACAAGGATTATTACGCCGCCGTGGACGACTACAATAAGGCTGTGCTGGGCGGCATCGTGAAAATCGCCTCCAAGATGGGCATCTCCACCATCCAGAGCTACCAGAGCAGCCAGATCTTCGAGGCCGTCGGCATCTCTAAGGACGTCATCGACAAGTATTTCACCGGCACGGTGAGCCGTGTGGGCGGCATCGGCCTCGAGGACATTCAGGCTGACGTGGAGGCCCTGCACAACGCAGCCTTCGACCCGCTGGGCCTTGACATCAACATGCAGCTGGAAGACGGCGGCGTCCACAAGTTCCGCAGCGGCAAGGAAGAGCACCTCTTCAACCCCCAGACCATCCACCTGTTCCAGAAAGCCTGCTTCACCGGCGACTACGACACCTTCAAGCAGTTCACCCACACCGTGGACAACATGGGCCAGAACGGCGTCCATCTGCGCAGTCTGCTGGACTTCAGCTATGCCCCCGACGGCGGCATCCCGCTGGACGAGGTGGAGCCGGTGAGCTCCATCGTCAAGCGGTTCAAGGCCGCTGCCATGAGCTACGGCGCGCTGAGCAGCGAGGCCCACGAGACCATCGCCATCGCGCTGAACCGCCTCGGCGGCCGGAGCAACACCGGCGAGGGCGGTGAGCCCGAAGAGCGCTACCACAGCGAGAGCAATTCCAAGATAAAGCAGGTGGCTTCCGCCCGCTTCGGCGTCACCAGCAAGTATCTGGTGAGCGCGGAAGAGATCCAAATCAAGCTGGCACAGGGCGCAAAGCCCGGCGAGGGCGGCAATCTGCCCGGCGCAAAAGTGTACCCGTGGATCGCCAAGACCCGCCACAGCACTACCGGTGTCGGCCTCATCTCTCCCCCGCCGCACCACGACATCTACTCCATCGAAGACCTTGCAGAGCTTATCTACGACCTCAAGAATGCCAACCGCCACGCCAACATCAACGTCAAGCTGGTCAGTGAGGCCGGCGTCGGCACCATCGCTGCCGGTGTCGCCAAGGGCGGCGCACAGGTCATCCTTGTTTCCGGCTACGACGGCGGCACGGGCGCAGCGCCCCGCAACTCCATCAAAGATGCCGGTCTGCCCTGGGAGCTTGGCATCGCCGAGACCCACCAGACCCTTATCCTCAACGGCCTGCGCACCCGTGTGCGCATCGAGAGCGATTCCAAGCTGCTCTCCGGCCGCGATGTGGCCATCAGCTGTATGCTGGGCGCTGAGGAATTCGGCTTCGGCACCTCTCTGCTGATGACCATGGGCTGCGTCATGATGCGTGTCTGCAACCTCGACACCTGCCCCATGGGCATCTGCACCCAGAACCCCGAGCTGCGCAAGCACTTCCACGGCAAGCCCGAGTATATCATCAACTACCTGACCTTCGTGGCGCAGGAGCTGCGCGAATACATGGCAAAGCTGGGCATCCGTACCATCGACGAGCTGGTGGGCCGCACCGACCTGCTCCATGTCAAGTCTGCCCCTGCCGACAGCCGGATGTCCAAGATGGACCTCGACTGCATCCTGCACAACCCCGCCATCGTCAACAGTAATGTCCACTTCCAGAAGGAAGACACCTACGACTTCCATCTGGAGGACACTCTGGACATGAAGGTGCTGATGAAGAAATTCAAGCTCAGCAGCAAGACCCCTCAGAGCGTGAAGCTGGACGTCTCCAACACCGACCGCGCCTTTGGTGCCATCTTCGGCAGCGAGATCACCCGCAAGTACGGCAGCGACCTGCCCGATGACGTCTACACCGTCCACTGCACCGGTGCAGGCGGCCAGAGCTTCGGCGCGTTCATTCCCAAGGGCCTGACGCTGGAACTGACCGGCGACTGCAACGACTACATGGGCAAGGGCCTCTCCGGCGGCAAGCTCGTCGTCCGCCCGCCCGAGGGCATCACCTTCAAGCCCGAGGAGAACATCATCATCGGCAACGTGGCGCTCTACGGTGCCACCAGCGGCAAAGCCTTTGTTTCCGGTGTGGCCGGTGAGCGCTTCTGCGTCCGCAACTCGGGCGCTGTGGCCGTCGTCGAGGGCGTGGGCGACCACGGCTGCGAGTACATGACCGGCGGCACCGTCGTCGTTCTGGGTCAGACCGGCAAGAACTTTGCAGCCGGCATGACCGGCGGCATCGCCTATGTTCTGGATGAGAACTGGGACTTCTACCAGCGGGTGAACAAGGAGACCGTCAGCCTCGAGCCGGTGGAGCACAAGTACGACGTCGCCACCCTGAAAGAGCTCATCCGGGAGCACGTCGAGCTGACCGGCTCGCCCCGCGGCAAGGAGATCCTGGACGATTTCAGCGAGTTCCTGCCCAAATTCAAGAAAGTCCTCCCCTACGATTACGACCATATGCTGCGGGTCATCGCCTCGATGGAAGAGCGCGGACTCGACGGCGAGCAGGCGCAGATCGAAGCATTCTACGCCGTGCAGAAGAACAAGTAAGGAGGGGAACATCATGGCAAAGCTCACTGGTTTTATGGATTACACGCGCAAGACCAGCACGGATGTTCCGCCGCTGGAGCGCATTGAAAACTTTAACGAATTTCACATCTGGCTCTCCCGGGAGGAGCAGCAGACCCAGGCAGCCCGCTGCATGGACTGCGGCGTCCCCTTTTGCCAGGCGGGCATGATGATCGGCGGCATGGCCTCCGGCTGCCCGCTGAACAACCTCATCCCCGAGTGGAACGATTTGGTCTATCAGGGCAGGTGGGAGCTGGCGCTCCGCCGCCTGCGCGCCACCAACCGTTTCCCGGAGTTCACGAGCCGGGTCTGCCCTGCCCTGTGTGAGGCCGCCTGCACCTGCGGCGACGTCACCGGCAGCAGCGTCACTGTCCGGGAGAACGAACACGCCATCGTGGAGACGGGCTACGCCAAGGGCTGGCTCCACGCCGCCCCGCCTCCGGCCCGCACCGGCAAGAGCGTGGCCGTCATCGGCAGCGGCCCGTCGGGCCTGTCGGTGGCCGAATACCTCAACATCCGGGGTCATGCCGTCACCGTCTTCGAGCGTGCTGACCGGGTGGGCGGTCTGCTGATGTACGGCATCCCCAACATGAAGCTGGACAAATCCGTCATCGAGCGCCGCATCAAGATCATGCAGGCCGAGGGCGTCGAGTTCCGCACCAACATGGATGTGGGCGGGGCTGTGGATGCCGCTGAGATCTTGAACAGCTATGACGCCATCGTGCTCTGCTGCGGTGCCAAGAAAGCCCGCGATCTGAACGTCCCCGGCCGCGACGCGAAGGGAGTTTACCTCGCGGTAGACTACCTCACCAGCGTGACCAGAAGTCTGCTGGACAGCAAGTTTGCCGACGGCAGGGCCATCAACGCGGCAGGCAGGAATGTCCTCGTCATCGGCGGCGGCGACACCGGCAACGACTGTCAGGGTACCGCCCTGCGGCAGGGCTGCACCGACCTCGTGGCACTGGAAATGATGCCCCAGCCCCCGAAAGAGCGGGCCGCGAATAACCCCTGGCCCGAGTGGCCCAAGGTGCTGAAGGTGGACTACGGCCAGACCGAGTGCCTCGCCAAGTTCGGCAAAGACCCCCGCGTCTACCAGACCACCGTCAAAGAGTTTCTGAAGGACGACGCCGGCAGCCTGACCGGCGCGGTCATCTCCTATCTCAAGCCCCAGCGTGACCCCGACACCGGCCGTACCAGCATGGCACCCACCGGCGAGGAGTTCACCTACGACTGCCAGCTGGCCTTTATCGCCGCCGGTTTCGTGGGCTGCGAGGACTATGTGGCCGAGGCGTTCGGCGTGGAGCGGAACGCCCGGGGCAATGTGGCCGACCACGGCTTCCGCACCAATGTAGACAAGGTCTTTGTCTGCGGCGATATGCGCCGGGGTCAGAGTCTTGTGGTCTGGGGCCTGCGGGAGGGCCGCGACTGCGCCGCCGAGGTGGACCGCTATCTGATGGGTTACACCAACCTGTGACCCCCTCCCCCTATTTATGACATTCTCTTTCCTATCCTAAACAGAAACGGGAGCTTTCCTTTACCGGGAGGCTCCCGTTTCTGCATTTCGCCGCTTTCGTTTTCACAAAATTTTCACAGTTAGCGTTTCCTACCCACTTGAAACAGATACCCCTAAGTGGTAAAATCAGAGTGTCGGGAGATTTACCCCCACAGGGTACGTTTCCTCTTCACACTGATATACCCGGAAAGGAGTCATCTGCTATGACTGATGCTGAAAAAAAGCCCTGCTGCGCCGCCGAGCCTGCCGAAAAGGACACTGCTCCCTCCTGCTGCCGCCACAAGGACCGTACCCCTGAGGAGTACCGCGCCCTTGCCAACCGGCTGAGCCGCATCGAGGGCCAGGTGCGCGGCATCCGCGCGATGCTGGACAAGGATGTCTACTGCGCCGATATTCTGGTGCAGGTGGCTGCGGTGAACGCTGCACTGAACGGCTTTTCCAAAGAGCTGCTGAGCCAGCACATCCGCACCTGCGTGGCCGACGATTTGAGAGCCGGCGGGACGCAGAAGCTGGACGAACTGCTGCAGCTGCTGCCCCGGCTCATGAAATGACCCCGTTCCGGGCATCCTATAAGAGGGAAAGGAATCCGCAATGGAACAATACAATGTCACGGGCATGAGCTGCGCGGCCTGCTCTGCCCGGGTGGAAAAGGCCGTGAAGAAGGTGCCGGGCGTCACGAGCTGCTCGGTGAGCCTTCTGACAAACTCCATGGGCGTGGAAGGCACAGCCTCCCCTGCCGCCATCCTCTCGGCTGTGCAGGAGGCAGGCTACGGCGCAAGCCCGAAGAATGCCTCTGCCAGTAAGGCTTCGGACGCCAGCGCCGACCTCGATGCACTGGCCGACCGCGAGACACCGAAGCTCAAGCGCCGTCTCATCGCCTCGCTGGGCTTCCTGCTGGTGCTGATGTACTTCTCCATGGGCCACATGATGTGGGGCTGGCCCCTGCCCCACTGGTTTGACGGCAACCACGTCGCTATGGGCCTTGTCCAGCTGCTGCTGGCGGGCATCGTCATGGTCATCAACCAGAAGTTCTTCATCAACGGATTCAAGGGCCTCATCCACGGTGCACCCAACATGGATACGCTGGTGGCCCTCGGCTCCATGGCAAGCTTCGTGTGGAGCACTTACGCCCTCTTCGCCATGACCCGCGCTCAGGTGGACGGCAACGACGAGCTGGTCATGCACTATATGATGGAGTTCTACTTCGAGTCTGCCGCCATGATCCTGACCCTCATCACGGTGGGCAAGATGCTGGAAGCCCGCTCCAAGGGCAAGACCACCGACGCCCTCAAGAGCCTGATGAAGCTGGCCCCCAAGACCGCCACGCTGGTGCGGGACGGCGCGGAAGTGACCGTGGCCATCGCCGACGTGCAGAAGGGCGACGTCTTTGTGGTCCGCCCCGGCGAGAATATCCCGGTGGACGGCGTGGTGCTGGAAGGCACCAGCGCAGTCAATGAGAGCGCCCTGACCGGCGAGAGCATCCCGGTGGACAAGGCCGTCGGCGACAAAGTCAGCGCCGCCACCACCAACCAGTCGGGCTTTCTCCGCTGCGAGGCTACCCGCGTCGGCGAGGATACCACGCTGGCTCAGATCATCAAGATGGTCAGCGATGCCGCCGCCACCAAAGCTCCTATCGCCAAAATCGCCGACACCGTGTCGGGCTTCTTCGTCCCGGCGGTCATCTCCATTGCCGTCGTCACCACCATCGTCTGGCTGCTGCTGGGCCATGAGCTGGGCTATGCGCTGGCCCGCGGCATCTCCGTGCTGGTCATCAGCTGCCCCTGCGCACTGGGCCTTGCAACACCTGTGGCTATTATGGTGGGCAATGGCCTCGGCGCAAAAAACGGCATCCTCTTCAAGACTGCCGCTTCGCTGGAAGCCGCAGGCCGCACCCAGATCGTGGCGCTGGACAAGACCGGCACCATCACCGAGGGCGCACCCCGCGTCACCGACCTGCTGCCCGCTGAGGGCGTCACCGAGACGGAGCTGCTGACGCTGGCCGCCGCGCTGGAAAGCCGCAGCGAGCACCCTCTGGCAAAGGCTGTTCTTGCCGACGCCGAGGCAAAGGCCATCACTCCCCCGGAAGTCACTGACTTCGCAGCCCTGCCGGGCAACGGTCTGGCGGCCAAGCTGGACGGCATGGACATCTATGCCGGCAATGCCGCCTTCATCCAGACCAGGCTCACCCTGCCCGCCGCACTGGCACAGCAGGCTGAAAAGCTGGCCGCCGAGGGCAAGACTCCCCTCTTCTTCGGCGGCGCAGGCCGTCTGCTGGGCGTTATCGCCGTGGCCGACACCATCAAGGAGGACAGCCCCGAAGCCATCCGTCAGCTGCAGAACATGGGCATCCGGGTCGTGATGCTCACCGGCGACAACCAGCGCACCGCCGACGCCATCGGCAGGCAGGCGGGCGTGGACGAGGTCATCGCGGGCGTCCTGCCCGACGGCAAGGAGGCCGTCATCCGTCAGCTGCAGGCCAGCGGCAAGGTGGCCATGGTGGGCGACGGCATCAACGACGCCCCCGCCCTCACCCGTGCCGATACCGGCATTGCCATCGGCGCAGGCACCGACGTGGCCATCGACGCCGCCGACGTCGTGCTGATGAACTCGAAGCTCTCGGACGTGCCTGCGGCCATCCGCCTCAGCCGCGCCACCCTGCGGAACATCCACGAGAACCTGTTCTGGGCGTTCATCTACAACATCATCGGCATCCCGCTGGCGGCTGGTCTGTTCATCCCCTTCGGCCTGACCCTGAACCCCATGTTCGGTGCTGCTGCCATGAGCCTGTCCAGCTTCTGCGTCGTGAGCAACGCCCTGCGGCTCAACCTGTTCGATCTGCACAGCACCAGGCACGACCACAAAACCGCTTCTCCCGCCGCTGCCCCGGTGCAGTCTGCGGCTGAAAATAACAAAAAATCGGACGCCGAAGCGTCCGAAGTCAAAACGGAGGATAATACCATGAAGAAGACCCTGAAAGTAGAAGGCATGATGTGCGGCCACTGCGAAGCCCGCGTGAAGAAGGCTCTGGAAGCCCTGCCCGAGGTGGACGAGGCTGTCGTGAGCCACGAGGCCGGCACCGCCATCGTCACCCTGAACGCCGAGGTCGCCGACGATGTGCTCAAGAACGCCGTCGAGGCACAGGACTACAAGGTCACCGGCATCCAGTAAGATGTAAGATGCAGAAAAGCCAGCGCACGGAATGTGCGCTGGCTTTTGTTGTTGCTGTAAGCCTCTCCCCTTGGGAGAGGTGTCACCGAAGGTGACGGAGAGGGCAAGCCCGGTATAAAAGAGTTTCCGCACAGCGATAAGCAGGCTCTTTGTCAGAGCGATGCTATCGCCGCACCTGCGATTTTCCGTCGGCATCCTTGCCCTCTCAGGCGCTTGCGCGCCAGCTCTCCCAAAGGGAGAGCCTGAAAGAGGTTACGGAGTCAGACGGTTGGGGCCGCGGAACAGGAACTCGGCGTCCTTGATGGACTGGCCGCAGAGCAGCATGGTCAGACGGTCGATGCCCAGACCGAAGCCGCCGTGCGGGGGGCAGCCGTACCGGAAGAACTCCAGATAGAACTTGACGTCATCGGCCAGGCCCTTCTCCTCTGCCTGCTTTTTCAGCACGTCGTAGCGATGCTCACGCTGTGCGCCGGTGGTGATCTCCACACCGCGCCAGATGAGGTCGTAGCCCTGCGGCACGCCGTTCTCGTCGCGCATGTGGTAGAAAGCACGCTTCTCGGCGGAGTAGTCGGTGATGAACAGGAACTCGTGGCCGTAGTGCTTCTTGACCCAGTCGTAGCTCAGGCGCTCGGCCTCGGTGGTCAGGTCGCCCTTCTCGCTCTCATCGACCGTGTAGCCGAACTCCTCTTCCAGACCCTTGTACAGGTCGGCCAGCTTGACCACAGGGAACGGCGTGGTGGGGACGACGACTTCCAGACCAAACAGCTCCTTGATCTGCTCGCCGTACTGCTCCTTGACGGCCTTCAGACCGGCAGTCAGAAGCTCTTCCTCCATCTTCATGACGTCCTTGTAGGAGGTGATGTAGCTGAACTCGAGGTCAAAGCCGGAGAACTCGGTGGAGTGCTTGTTGGTGTAGCTCTTCTCCGCGCGGAAGACGGGGCCGGTCTCAAAGATGCGCTCGAAGCCGGCGGCCATGGCCATCTGCTTATAGAACTGAGGGCTCTGGGCCAGATAGGCGTTGCGGTCGAAGTAGTCCACCTTGAACACCTCAGAGCCGCTCTCGCTGGCAGCAGCGATGAGCTTCGGGGTGTGGATCTCGATGAAGCTGCGCTCGAGCAGGAACTGACGCATGGCGTTGACGAAGCAGCTCTGTGCCTTGAACATCAGCTGGTTCTCATCGGTGCGCAGGTCGATCCAGCGGTAGTCGATGCGCTGGTCGATGCTGGAACGCTCCACAGCCTTCTTCTTCTTGGTGGCGGCGATCTCCTTGCGGACGATGGGCAGCGCATCGGCGATGCTCTCGATCTCGATGGCCTCGGGGATCATCTCGATGCCGCCCATCTTGACGTAGTCGTTCTCCATCACCTTGCCGGTGACGGTGATGACAGAGTCCGGGGTCAGCTTGTCGATGGTGTCCACCAGCTCGGGGTGGTCCTCCTTCTCGACGGTGATCTGAAGTTTGCCGGTAATATCCTTCAGCACGATGAAGGCCATATATTTGCTGTTGCGCAGGTTCTCGATAAAGCCCTGCACCTTGACCGTGCTGCCAATTTCCTTTTGTACCTCATTGATATAGGTGCGTTCCATGGAAATCCTCCTTCTGTGTCTTGTATACTGTTTTATTATATAACATTTCCGACATAAATCAAGACAAAACCACTTCGTTTCTCAAGATGCTCCGGCTCATCCCTGTTTCAGCTTTTTTCCCAGCCTCCACATCCAGCGTCCCGCCGCCGGGCAGCAGATCAGCATCCAGAGCTTGCTCTTTTCACGCTTCTTGCTGTTCGGGACGCGCAAGGCCGCCCACCAATGCTCTCGCGCCATCCGCACGATCTTGGCTTGCAGCTCCGGATCGGCATGGTCGCTGCCCGCCATCCGGTAATATACATGGGCGCAGACCACCGCCAGCCGTTCCTCGGCTGTTCGTTCCATCCTTTCTTCCCCGGGTCTCCTCTGCTCCCGGATCAGTGCATAAATTCTTTCCCATGCCGTTATCTCGCTGAACTGCTTTGGCTTGAATGTCTCCTGATGGAGCGCCGAGCCATCCCGCATATAGTATGCGTACAGGCCGCACGGCAGATAAATGTATCCTCCGGCCTTCAGAAGTGCCTTTGCCATAAACAGCGCATCTTCTCCGATCGAAAGCTCCTCATCGAACCGAATATCACGAAGAGATTCAGTCCTCATCATCCCTCTACAGCACCACAGGCACCCATTTTCATCCCAGAATGTATATTGCCTCAGATCCATCCGCTCTGTTTCCGGCATTTTTTCCGGGAGGGCCTTGAAGGGGACCTCTTTTTCAAAATCATTCACCCGCACATCCCTGCAGATCGCAACCGCCTCTCCGCTCTGCCGGAGGGCCAGATACAGCCATTCCATATATTGCGGAGCCACTGCATCGTCCGCATCCACAAAGCACACATATTCGCCTTTTGCCTGTTCCAGCCCCCTGTTGCGTGCTGAGGACACCCCGCCATTTTTCTTATGCAGGGTGCGGATGCGCGAATCCTTCTCCGCGTATCTCTCCATGATCTCAGGGCTGCCATCCGATGAGCCATCGTTTATCAGGAGCAGCTCAAAATTCGGATGCGTCTGTGTCAGGAGGCTCTCGATGCAGCGGGGGAGTTCTTTTTCTACATTGTAGACCGGTACGATCACGCTGATCTTCACATCTGTTCTGCCCGCCATCTTTTATCCTTTGCCTTTCTGCTCTGTCGATGCGCCGTCCAGCATCTCCGCTGTAACGTGATAATATTCCATCAGGTTCTGAAGTGCTTCATCGTTCCGCATCCTTCCGGCGGTGTTGACCGACATCAGGCACTGGCGCTGGCTGTTCCGGATGGTGAACCACTCCTTCGAGTTGGTGCTCACCTTCACTGCCGGGATCCTTTTCTGCGCTCCCACGATCTTGAGCCACATATCGTCCGCCGTCGGGCACAGCTCCATAATCTTCCCGCTGTCGAACTCGATGCCGCTGAAATAGCCTGCAGGATACAACACCCCTCCAACGCCCACCGGAAAAAGTGCTTCCGAAGGTCCTTTTTTGTCTGGCGACAGGCCGTACCACTCCTGATAAGGCGCCACCCTTCCGCCTTCAAACGCGATCTCATGCGCGCGGTAACAGCACACGCAGCCCGGATACTTTTCGTGGGTATCCCACAGCCCTTCCAGCCAGTTTTCCGGGTAGAGCGCATCATCATCCGCCGTAACGATCACATCATTTTCAAATTCCTGCGCGGTGTAGAACACCTTTTTAAAGGAGCGGATATTGTCGCAGAAGCGGATGTCCAGTCCCTTTTCTTTCAGGCGGAGCAGGTTTGCCGGGAGCTGTGCTTCCTCCGGAAATTCCTCCTTGGACAGCCAGAGCAGGATACAGTCCGCCGGACGGCTCTGCCGCAGGATGCTCTGGATCGTCAGATGGACTTTCCCGATTCGGAGCGGGAAGGTGGTCAGGGATACCACCATCCTTTCGCCCTGCGTTGTTCTCTGCTTCGGGAGCGGACTCCATGCACAATATATCGGATAGAGGGCATTCGCCGCCACTCCAAGCATCCGGTTCACCTTGATCTGGCGTTTCGTCGCCTTTGCCCATGGAGTCGCAAAGTGATACAGTTCATTCAGCATGTTATGTTTCTCTTATTTATGGTCATTTTTCTCTTCTTCGTGCAGCGTCCCGGTGCCGCCCTCCACCACGCCGTCGTGGTCGGCCACAGCCCTGATGGTGCCGAAGAAGCATTTGACGTCCAGCCAGAAGCTCATATGCTCCACGTACCAGCCGTCGAGCTTCGCTTTCTCGGCGATCTCCAGCTCGTCGCGGCCATGGATCTGCGCCCAGCCGGTCAGGCCGGGGCGGACATCGTTTGCGCCGTACTTGTCCCGCTCGGCCAGCAGGTCGTACTGGTTCCAGAGGGCCGGGCGCGGACCGATGACTGCCATGTCGCCCACAAGGATATTCCACAGCTGGGGCAGCTCGTCCAGACTGGTCTTGCGCAGGAAACGGCCCACCCGGGTGATATACTGCTCCGGGTCGTGGAGCAGATGGGTGGGCATGTCGTGGGGGGTGTCGATGCGCATGGTGCGGAATTTCAGGATGTCGAAATAGCTCTTATGGATGCCCACCCGCTTCTGCTTGAAGAACACCGGCCCCGGCGAGTCCAGCTTGATGGCAAGGCAGAGCAAAAGCAGCAGCGGCGACAGCACCAGCAGCCCGCAGGCCGACAGCACCACGTCCAGCAGCCGCTTGATTCCTTTTTGATACATGATGGTTCTCCCTTTTATTCCTAGAATATCCTTATTATATACCATTTTCCCCTGCCCAAACAAGCCCCGGGCCGCATTCCCGGGCGAAAATGCTGGTTTTGTTGTATCGTTCTGACGGTTTTCTCTCTTGCCCCGCCGGGCCGGACGGCGTACCATAGACATAAGATCATCTGAGAGGAGCACTCTGTTTATGATACAGCGTTTTGTCATCGGGAAGCCTTTTCCCACCGAGAGCGTCGTGCTGGACCTGCCCGCCGAGACCGGCCCCGTGCCTTACCTGACACCGGACGGCGACGGCTGGCAGTATGTCATGCAGGAGAAGGACATCGTCTATGGCTTGGGCGAGATGCCCCGGGGCCTCAACAAGCGCGGCTGGCACTACGAGACGAACAACACCGACGAGAGTGAGCACGGCGAAAACCGGCTTTCCTACTATGCCGCCCACAATTTCCTGCTCATCTCCCCTGCCGACGGCAGCGGATGCATCGGCATCTTCGTCGATTTCCCGGGCAAAGTGAGCTACGACATCGGCTATACCCGCCACGACACCCTCCGCTTCGCCACGGCAGAGCCGAACTATGCGCTCTACCTCATCACAGCCCCTACAGCGGCAGAGGTCGCAAAGGAATTCCGGCAGCTCATCGGCCCCAGCTATATCCCGCCCAAGTGGGCGTTCGGTCTGGCCCAGAGCCGCTTCGGCTACAAGACCGAGGCCGACATCCGGGAGGCGGCCGCGCAGTACAAGGCCAACGGCCTGCCGCTGGACATGATCTGCATGGACATTGATTACATGCAGTCCTACGCTGATTTCACCATCGATAAGGCCCGCTTCCCCGACCTCGGCAAGCTTGCCGCCGACCTGAAAGCCGAGGGCATCCGGCTCGTTCCCATCATCGACGCAGGCATCCGCTGCGACGACAATGACCCCGTCTGCCGCGAGGGCCTCGAGAAGGGCTATTTCTGCACCAAAGAAGACGGCACACCCTTTGTGGCGGCGGTCTGGCCCGGCAAGGCCTACTTCACCGACTTTCTCCGTCCCGAGGCCCGGGCGTGGTTCGGCAAACAGTACAAGGTGCTCACCGACCTCGGCATCGAGGGCTTCTGGAACGACATGAACGAGCCTGCCCTCTTCTACTCTCCTGAGCGGCTGAAAGCCTTCTTCGAGAATGCCGCCGCCCTGAGCCGGAAGGATAACCTCGACCAGAACGATTTCTTCGGGCTGGTGCGCTCGGTGATGGGCCTGATGAATGCCCCCGAGGACTACCGCAGTTTCTACCACGATACCGCTGCCGGGCGGGTGCGCCACGACCGCGTCCACAACCTCTACGGCGGCTGCATGACCCGTGCTGCCGGCGAGGCCTTCCAGACCCTGCGTCCCGGCCAGCGCACCCTGCTCTACTGCCGCAGCAGCATCATCGGCGCCCACCGTTGGGGCGGGATCTGGCTGGGCGACAACCACTCCTCGTGGAGCCAGCTGCTGGCCAACATCCAGATGATGCCTGCCGTCCAGATGTGCGGCTTCCTCTACAGCGGTGCCGATTTGTGCGGTTTCAGTGAGGACACCACCCCCGATCTGGCGCTCCGCTGGCTCGAGTTCGGACTGTTCACCCCTCTCATGCGCAACCACTCCGACGCTGAGAGCCGGGAGCAGGAATTTTACCGCTTTACCGATGTTCTGCCCGCCATCCGCAATATGCTGAATCTGCGGTACGCCCTCCTGCCCTACCTCTACAGTGAGTTCATGAAGGCCGCGCTTGAGGATACACCTTACTTCCGGCCTTTGGCCTTTGACTACCCTGCCGCCCCCGACGCCCGGGAGGTGGACGACCAGCTGCTTCTTGGCGAGGGCCTGATGGTCGCACCCGTCCACACCCAGAACGCCCATGGCCGGACGGTCTATCTGCCTGAGGGGATGAAGATGCTGCGTCTGCGCAGCGTCTCCGACTACGATGAGGAAGTTCTGCCCGCCGGGCGGCACTATCTGCCCTGCGAACTTGGCGAGGTGCTGCTCTTCATCCGTCCGGACCACACCGTACCGGTGGCACAGCCCGCCGCCAACACCGCCCAGCTGGACGATACGGCCCTCACCTTCTGGCGCTTCGCGCCCGACGGCCAGCCTGCGCCCTACCGGATGTATACCGACGACGGCGTGACCACCGATTATAACAGGCCCGAACACTGGCGCATCGTCGGACAATAACGCAAAAACACCCGGAGGCATCTCCGGGTGTTTTTTGGTATTACAGGTATGCGACCGTCTCGGACAGGGGCTTTCTTGAGCCGTGGTTTGCCAGCGGCCCTGCGCCCTCTGCGGCATAGCCGAGGTCGAGGATCATCAGGACCTCTTCATTTTCCGGCAGGCCCAGCTCCTTGGCCAGCTCATCCGGGTCGAAGAAGTTGAGCCAGCAGCTGTCCACACCTGCGTTGGCGGCGGCCAGCATCAGGTGGGTCGCCACGATGGCGGCATCCTCCACGCCGGAGTCCCGCTTTCCGCCGGGATAAGTAAAGACGCTGTTTTTATCGAAGGCCACGACGAGGCAGGTAGGCGCGCCATAGCGGCAGGGCGTCACCTTGTCGAGCTTTGCCAGGCTTTCTTCCGACTGCAGCACATAGATGCGCTGCTCCTGAAAATTCTTGGCGGTCGGGGCCAGCCGCCCCGCTTCCAGGATCTCCGTCAGCTTCTCGGCTTCTACCTTGCGTGTGCTGAAATTCTTGCAGGAATAACGCTCTGCAACGACCTTAGTAAATTCCATAACCGTTGTCCTCCTGACTTTGGGTGATAGACTTTTTATGTACGAAAGTCTCAGCATTATTGTAGCACGCTTTTTCTCTGAGAGCCACTGTTATTTTTACAAAAGGATCTGCCGTTTTTTAAGAAACGGAACGTCCGATTCAGCCGGACGTTCCACGCAGGCCGCCCGGGTGAAAAGTCCTTGACAAATCCTTCTAAAAGAGTTACACTGTTCTCGTTCCGAAAAACAAATATGGGCCTATAGCTCAGCTGGGAGAGCGTTCGGTTCGCATCCGAGAGGTCAAGGGTTCGAATCCCTCTAGGTCCACCAATTCGCCGCATCGTTTTGTACGATGCGGCGTTTTTTATGCCTAAAAAACTTTGGCAGACCGTGCCGGGCTCCGAACCCTGAAGTCGGATGCGAACCGGGCGGGGTCATCCATGTACTTTTTGAAAATCCATCGCTTTCACGTCTCTTTCTTTGCATTTTGCAGAGTGCTACGGGCAAGCGCATCGCTTTTATGCCCCCTTCTCGGAAATTTCTTCAAAAACTTCCGCGCCATCGTAGGTTGATACAGCCTTGAGCTGCTCCACTTGGTTGAAGCTGGCGTTCAGGGTGATCGAGATCTCATAGTCTTTTCGGACGCGAATCTCCTTAATGAACTGCTGCAAAATGGCGCGGCGTTCATCGTGGTTGGCGGTGTCGTACACATCCGCCCATGTAAACAGCTCGTTGCAGATGTAGTTGCTACGCTTTGCTGTTTTGGTGGCTTCTTCGTATTCTTCCTGTGCCTGCACGAGCTGCTTTTCCAGGGTTTCCAGAGCCTCTCTTGCCTCGGCTACCAGTGTGCCCAGCAGTTCTTTGTCCAAGGCACTTACGCCCCGGATGACGAGGATGGTTTCTGCTTTCAGGTCGTCCAGTTCTTTCTGCTTGCTTTCCAAGTCTTTCTGGATTTTCTTGACTTTCTTCTGGATGCGGGCGGCATCGTTAGTCTTGACCGATTCCAGCAGCTTCTTCCGGGAGACCTCCCGGAACTGTGCAAAGATCTGCCGGACAACTTCTTCTACAATGGAATCCAGCTTAGAAACACCATAGCCGGACTGCCCATCGCAGTTACCCGGATGCCGAATCTTATAAAAGCAGCTATACCGGGGCCGGACTTCTTTCACCGTATGCCCATCTGCGTAGGTGTGTGTCCGTCCGCTGCTGGTCAGGCTCAAGCGGTTGCCGCAGTGACCGCAGTAAACCAGCCCGGTCAACAGAGCTTTGGAGCTGGTGCCCAGTGAAGTGCCGCCACGCTCACAGGTGCGTGCCTGCCGCAGTTCCTGTGCCTGTTCAAACAGCTCTGGTTCGATGATGCGGAGCTGTGGACACTCCGTCTCCACCGCACCGTTGATGAGGTACCCCGTGTATCCTTTGTTCTTGATTATCCGAACGATGCTGGTGTTGGGGATGTTTTGGTTGTTCCGTCCTACGACTCCCTGTTCATAAAGATAGTGGCTCAACTTCTGTGCGCCGTAGCCCTCGTAAACGTACTTGTGGAAAATCAGCCGGACGATCTCAGCTTCTGCTTCGTCAACCACAAGGTCGCAGACTTCCTGATTCTTCTTGTTCACCCGGCCAAGGCGGACACGCTTGTAGCCAAAAGCCACGGTGCCGCCCGTGTAGTGGCCTTCCCCGGTAAGCTGTTCCAGCCTTGTCCGGGTACGGACAGAGGTTTTCAGGCTCTCGCCGGATGCCTGCCAGTAGCGGATGTAGTTCATCAGCTTGTCCACATGGGTGTCGAACCGCTGCTGTCCCTCGTTCACGCTCCAGACTTCGATGCCCTGCTTCGTGAACCATTCCACGATAAAGGGCGTTTCATCATCACGGCGACCGAGACGGTCAAACATGAACACCAGCAGGATGTCAAACTTGCTCTCCATCGCGGCCTGTTGGATTTTCTGGAGTTCATCACGGTCTTTGGCAGACTTCTTAAAGCCGGAAACTCCTTTCTCGGAAAATTCCTTGATGATCTCCCAGCCCTGACTTTCTGCAAAGTTGCGGCAGGCTTCTTTCTGCATGGGGATGTCGTCTTTCTCGACCTGTCCCCTTGTCGAAACACGGTATAAGGTATAGACACGTTTTTTCATTTCAATCTCTCTTTCTTTGAGTGAGAAAGGAAAAATCAAACGTGTTTCGTCCATATTTTGTTTTCAAGGTTCAGTTCGATTTTATCTTATCTCACGCATTCAAGGAACACAAGGATGTCAGGCAGCGGTGTGCCCTGCCGTGCGCAGGATGGTGGTTTGCAGCAGCTTCTGGATCGCATCCAGACAGTCCGTATCCGCAGGCGCATAAGTAATCTTGACTTTGCAGCCTTTGACGGAAAGAGTTTCAGATTTAGCGGTGGTATCGCAGATAGCGTTCATAGGACTCCTTTCTCCATACCCATTCGTTCAGATCGAGCTGATACAGCAGCGCATAATTAAGCCGAATGAGTTCCGGGATGCTCAACCGCCCCATCGGGCGGATCAGCCGTCCCTTGCTGATGGTCTGGACAGATTCTGCCAAGATCATAGAGGGTTGCAAAAAAGCCCGATTACTGTCCACAAGAACGTGGGCTTGGTGATCGGGCTTCTTTGCAGTATTGGATGTAACAGGCGCAACAATGAGGTTAGGCGAATAGCAGTTTGCGGTGTTGTTCTGCACCACGACCACAGGGCGGATACCGCCCTGTTCGGAGCCAGGGTGCGGCTCCAGATTGGCGTAGTAAATATCACCGCGCAGAAACTTTCGGTTGACTGGAATCATGTTCATCACCGCTTGCAGGGCAAATTGTGGGTACGGCCAGCACCGTTGTAGATGGACAGGATCTGCTTCATGTGGCGGTCTGCCACATTGCCAGTGTCGTTTTGTGCCAACCGGGTAATGGTCTTTGGATGCACTGTGCGCAGCCGGAGAATCAGCCGTTCCCGGCTGTATTCGCCCTGATACAGAGCCAGAAAACGAGCCATGCCATGCAGGATGCCCGACAGGAAGGAATCAGAATCGCCGCCCCACGCGTCTACGAGAACACTCAGCATTTCATGGTAAAGGGCTGTGCCGTAGCTCTTGTAGATGTAGTAGGCCGAACGGATGCAGTAGATTTTCCATGGAGCACGAATCCCATCCAGTGCAAACCGAACGCCTGTGTCCTCCGTTACCGAAACAAAATCGCAGGCGTTTTCTTCGTGTGCCACCAGTTTGGCACGAAGCTGTTCACCCGCGGTCAGTTCGCTGGAAATGCCTGTCTGCACAGCAAACAGCAGAGCTTCATGCTCTTTGGAAAGGCCGTAGAAGACCTTGCAGCGAATCGGGAGGTCACGCCCACCGTTGCACGTTTTCCGTGCCTCAATGGTGTTCTGACCATCAAAAACGAAGTAGCGGCCATCCCGGTAGCTGACCTTCGGCTCATTGGCGATGTACTCCGAAAAGTTTGCTGCAATTTTTGCAACCTTGCCCATGCGGAGCAGCCGCTGATATTCGGCGCAGGGGTTCAGCAGAACGCTGTCAACGTACCGCACCTCGAAGTTGCACTCCGGCAGGCTGGAAAGGTTCAGGTTAGAAAGCATCATAGCGTTTTCTCCTTTATTTTCAGAAGATACTGTACGGCATCTTCGGTCAAGTCATGAATGATCTTGCGGCAGTCCGAATCTTCAAAAACATCCGGGTATTCTTTGAAAATGCTATTCCAGCGGCGAATGAAGTCCTCTTTTGCACCCTGTACCTCGCACATCATCAGGGAGCCGTTTGCAACGGCCCGTTCCTGATAGCGATTGTCGATGGATGCTTTCAGAGAAGTTTTTTCTTCGGCAGTAAGCTGGCGTTGATGCCCTTGGATGCTTTTGCTGATTTCAGAAAGCGTTTGTTTTGAAGAAGCGGTTTCGGCTTTTCGGGGCTGACGTTCCTGCTTTGGCTTCCGCAATTCTGCAAGAGCAGCAGGAATTTCTGCCTTTGGCGTTTTTGCCAAGGCGGTGATTTCTGCATCCGTTGCCTTGATGCGCCCGGTCAGGATTTCTTCTCTTGCACCGGGGACTGCATCTTCCGCAGCGTCTACGCCTTTGGCATACTTCTCTGCTCTCTTTACGGTAGCCGTCCCAACTCCGTTTTGTGCGGCAATGCGCTCACAGGTGGAGAGCTGCTTTGCCCTCAATGGATCATTTTGAACCATTGAGGTGAACCGTCCGTTCTCATCGTGTGCCCGCTCTTTGGAGCCGCCCCGTGCCAGCTTTTCGGATTCATACAGCTTGCCCATCAGAAACTTCTTCCGTTCCGGGTCAAGATTTCTGCGTCCAAGCTGGTTCTGGCAGATCCATGAAAGAGCCGCGTAACGGTTATCCAGTTCGATCTCCTGTATCTGGTAGGCGATGAACGGATGCTTCCGCAGGATGCGGTAGCGGGTATGCCCGTCCAGAATAAAGCCATTCCAGATGATAATGGGATTCAGCAGCCGCCCTTCGTGGAGAATGTTCTGCTCAAGCTGTTGTTCTTCTTCAAAATTCAGGGGCGGGATCTTGCCCTGAAACTCCGGGTCGATTTTAAGCGCATTCAGATTCATCATCGAAATGGCCTCGCTTCACATACTGCCCAGCGTTCTTATCGGGCTGTACATAATAATCAAAACCATAGCGAATCTGGCAGTAGGTGCAGACATCCTTGATCTTCTGCTTAGGGTCTGCGCGCCGGACGCGAACGCCCTTTGCCCCCTGAAAGGAATCCAGACAAATCGGGCAGAGGGTAGTCAAGCTGGCTTCGTCTACGCAGTTGTTATAAAATCGACTCATATAGATTTCCTCCATATCGGTATTTTGATGGGAAATGTAAAACCACCAGCCGAGAGATCCTCAACTGGTGGTTTGAAAAATACTGTTTTTCTCCTATTTGTCCTCGACACCCCGGAGGTGGGAACTTTTCGGCGGCGGATTTGCACCGCTCCATTGGCATCTCAGCCACCCCGTCTGCTTTCTGACCGGGCCGCGAATTACGGAAGTATCATTGTCTGGAAGTGCCGAAAAGCTGCTTCTTCAATTTTCAAAGTACACGGTACAGTTTCGGGTTTGTCGTCCCCTGTTGGGGGGCTGCCCTTGCTGTGACCATAGTGTACTTGAAAACTGAAGTTCTCGTTAGGAACCAGTAGTTCCGGTTTTGCCATTTTCACCGGAACCAATCGTTCCGGTTTACAACAGTAAAGCGTTTGATCAAGCAGATTCGCCCAGCATTTCCAGCATAACAAGAATCCGCCGCTGCATTTCTTTCAGTTCTTTGCGGAGCATTTGCAGCTGATCTTGCAGCTCCTGCTCCCGCTGGGACGCAGACACACCTAAGACGATGTAGTCCAGCGAGGAGCCAAATCGCTCCCGCAGCTCCACAAAGAGGTCGACAGACGGAACTTTCTCACCCTTCTCCAGATTTCTCATGTAGCGGTCACTGATGTTCAGGTCGATGGCAAGCTGTTCTTGTGTCACTTCACGGTCTTTTCGGAGGTTTTGGATTCGTTCACCCGTTGCAGCAGGATCATAATACATCACTCCCTCCGTTTCTTCCGCCGGGAGTGGGCGGAGCTTCATCTCCCATGCCGGATACGGCCAGCACATGATTTTTCACCAACATGAAAATACGGTCGGCATCAGCACTATGATTTTTGGTGCGCTTTTTGACGTTGGAAACTTCCAGCAATCGAGACAGTCGGAAGTACCATGTGGTCATCTTGAACCATGGAAGCAAATAGGTCGATTTCATTATCAATAATCCTCCAGTTATTTTACGGAATGTGAGCATTCGGACAAAAAGGATCGTGGTGGCCCACGACACCTTGCCCTTAAAAGCGCAAAAACGCCAGCCTCCCATTGAGGGAAGCTGGCGCAGTACAGCATATCGGCACGATTGTGGGTGGCAGAATGGAACGATTGTGCCTGTTTCGGAGCGGTCTGGTCTACGGCAGCAGACAGGCTTTTTTTGATGCGTTACCCCAATAAAAAATCACAGTTACCTCCACAAACGGCAACTGTGATCGAATAGCGCGTGAAATCGCCCGGACGAGTTACCGTTTTTTTATAACTCGACCGGGAAACGCAAAAATCGGCATTATACTTCCTGCTCACAGGAAATACAAGGTTATACCGCGTCATTCACCAGAACGATACAATACTATTGAGGTGAACGATGATGCCGAATTCTGACTTGAAGGTACTTGGAGAAAAGGTTCGCACGGAGCGCAAGCTGGCAGGTTTAACACAAGAACAACTTGCTGAACGCTGCCATGTTTCAACGAAGCATATCGCCAACATTGAAAAAGGCAGCATGAATCCATCTTACGAAATTCTTTTGGCGATTGCTCGTGTTTTGCCGGTTTCGCTTGATGCGCTGGTTACTCCGGGGATGGGTAAAACGGAAATAGAGTTAAAAGAGTTCAATCGAATCTATCTTTCCTGTCCAGAAGCGGTGCGAGAAACCTTAATGGACTCGACCCGCACACTGGCAAAGCATCTGACAGAGTTTTACAGTAAGATTGAAAATCCCTGAAAATGTTTTGCTTGTGGTACAGTATAGCATATTTTTCAAAGTCACTATACCAAAACGAACCCAAAAGCAAACCAATTTTATACCAATTCAGTCGATTCCCAAGCTGACCTGAATCTCTGTTTCCAAATCATTTGCCAATGCCGTATATAGTTCTTGTGGTGTGCGGCAAAGAATTGCATTGAAATTGATAGGGTCGCCCTCATTGAAAAGCCTTACATATCCCCAGCGGCATGGAACAACGTCCAAATAGGTCGCAGACTCTAAAAAGCTATGGAAGTGGGTCAATACTTCTTCAAATGTTTGCATGGTTTGACCTCCTGAATTAAGTTGTCTCTATTTTAGAATATTCTTGGTCATCTATGCAAGGATGCCGATTTTGTACAGCACAGAAAACGATAAAAGCCATACCGAAGAATCCTACTAGGATCTCACGGTATGGCTTTTATTACAGATTGCGATTCGATCGCACCAATTCCGATGATGGGACAAATTGATATCCAATGTTGGAAACCGTTTTAATATAACGGGGGTGATCTTTGTCATCCTCTATTTTCTGGCGGATTCGACCGATCGTGCTGGTGACGGCTCTCAAATAGCTTTCGCTGTCCTTGTGCCAGACTGCTTCAAAAATCTGCTCCTTTGTAAACAGTTTGCCCGGATGCTGTGCCATCAAACTCAAAACACCGTATTCATAACGACTCATGTACACCTCTGTTCCGTGTTTGAAAACACGGTGGTGTTCCAAGTTAATTTCCAGATCGGGACGGCTCAGAGCGTCTGTGGGATTTCGCATCAAATCGAACCATTCAAAAATCGTCTGCTCTTGCGGTGGGCAGTGATCCTTCGTGATGCGAACAACAACTTCAATTTTTTGCATACAATAGCCAATCCTCCCCCAAAGCCAAATCTATATCACTCGATATGGAAAATCGGGTGTAGCTCGCATTTCTGCATTGACCGTGCACTACGATGCCGTGTACTTTAGCCGCCGTCGTTTTTGGAATTCCGAAAGTTCAGAACTGCCATCAGGCATCCAAACGCACCCACCCAGAGAAGGCCGGTATAGAGCCATACTTGGAGAATGGCGAAAATCACCCCTGCAATCAGCAGCAGGATGCCAGCCGTTAACAGCAGACGTGCCGATAACTGCTCCATCTTAGGTATCCCTTTCTGTGCGAAGATATGAATAAACCAGCAGGACAAGAAGGAACTTGTTTCTGCTGGTTTTATTTTAACCTATGGCAATAGGTATAAGCATTTCTTCTTGGGCAATCAGTCGCCACTATTCTGTTTCCGGTATTCAGCCGGTGCAATCTTAAAGACATCCCGAAAAGCCGTTGCAAACTTACTCTGATTTTCGTATCCGACCTGATTGGCAATTTCAGCGATGGTTGCCTGTGTCTGGCGAAGCAGAGCAGCGGCCTGTTTCATGCGATACGTTTTCATATAGGTTCCAATGGGCTGACCATAGACCCCCTTGAATGTATCTTTTAGCGTGGCTGTATTGATATGATATTCTTTGGAAAGCTCCTCAATCGTCAGCCGCTCATGCAAATTAGAGATCAGCCGCTTATGAATTTGGCGCACAATCTCCACCTGGGGAGAAGTATATAACTCCCGCTGCTTTTCCTGCTTTACATTCACCATGCACAAAAACAAGAGTAACTCCTGCACCTTCAGCATGAAGTATGGCTTTTGAAAGCGATCCGGTACGGAATAAAGTTCAGAAAAGATATGTTCAATATCGTCTTTTGCCCGCATGACAAAACATGAGCCATCGGCACAGAATTTGTTTTTGAAATCTGCAATATCAATACCGCTTTCCGTGAGGATTCCCGGCGGATTTTCAGAAACCAGTTCCAGGTCAAGCACCACCGAGATCCCACGGTAATGTTTCAACGGGAAAGACATTTCAGACGCACAGTTATCCATTGTATGAATGGAGAGATCGCCTTCTCCGAGATACAGGCAGGAGCCGCTTTGCAATACGCTCCCTTCCCGTCCCTCCCGGCAATGATTGATCTCCAGGACGTTCTTGCCAATATTTCCGTCCCAATAACAGCTCGTTGCCTCGAAATCATTGTAAATAAGCTGAATCCCAGGGTAGACCTGATAGACTGTCATAAGGCCCAGGCCATCCGCACAGTCCAATTTATAGACGGTACAGTATCCGTCATTATCTTTTGGAATAACCGCAGACAACCCCGTAGCGTTGGTAATAGGGTTTTCGTTCATAGTATTCCTTCCGTTATCTCGTATTTGTTCTGCCAGGATTCTCCTAGCATCTTTTATTATATAGTCTTTCCTCATTTTATGTCGCTCCAATCGGCAGGATTTGCAATCCAATCAGAAGTCAAATTAGATTATATTACATCCCTGACAACTGTGCAAACGGAGAAAAGGCCGATGCTCTCCAAATGGAAAAGCACCGGCCTTATGTTGGGGTGATTTGCTGCAATGTCTTTATTCCGCACAGATCATTGACGGCAAGTTTTCAATTTTTTGCATATCCAAAGTGCAACGCCGATTATTGAAATAATGGCCGCTGAACCAAAAAACTTTTTAAGCGTCATAAGCAATCCTCCTTACCGATTCACGGAAGAAGTCGCAGGCAGTTTGCGGAACTCATAAGCCACCATGAACGCGATAATAGCCACCAGAATCGCATCGGTCAGCGCAATCGCCAGCCACACGCCGCGAATACCCATGCCGCCGATCATTGGAAGAACCACACAAAGCGGGATAAAGAGAATAATCTGACGGAACAGCACAAGCCAGGTGGCCTTTTTCGCTTTACCCAAAGACTGAAACAGGGTCACGGCGATCATAAAGCTGCCTTGCAGGATATAGGTGCTGAACATGATACGGAAGTTTGTCGCACCTGATGCGGCGATACCCGGCGTTGTCAGGAACATGGACAAAATCTTTTCTGGGAACAGCTCGGCGGGGATATAGAACACCAGCGACAGCAGCGTTGCGGCGATAATGAAAACTCTGGTCAGCGTCTTTACCCGGTCATAGTCTTTCGCACCGTAGTTTGTACCGGCGGCAGGCTGGAATCCCTGGCTGATACCCCATAGAGGTACAAAGGAGAAATTCCAGAACCGGAGCGCCGCCGCTAAAAGGAGCTGGGAGGTTTCACCGCCATAGTTTGATGCCACACGATAAATCACTGTCTGCTGCACCAGGGTCAGAATCTGCATTAACAGAGCAGAGATGCCGACAGAAAGAACCTGGGGAAGCAGCTCACCATCAATGCGGATACGCCCGATCTTCACATGGGGGCTTTTCTTCTTGAAATACCACAGGGTAATCGCAGCCTGGACAAACTGGGAAAAAATCGTTGCATAAGCAGCCGCTTCAATGCCCATGCCGTAGGGGTTGAGGATGCTGATAAAAATGGGGTCAAGGATAATGTTCAAAATAGCGCCGCTGGCAATAATGGTCATTGCCCTTTTGAGCTGGCCTTCTCCACGGATGACCATGTTGGCGCTCTGGAAGAAGTTTACGAACAGAGAACCGGCGAATACGATCCGCAGATATTTCTCAGCGTAATTCAGAATGTTATCGCTGGCTCCGGTCAGGGACAGAAGCTGGCGGGTGAAAACCATACCCACAACAGTGTAGATGACGGACAACAGAAGAACCATCGCAACCAAGTTGCCCATGATCTTCTTAATTGTGTTCTCGTCCTTCTTACCGATAGCGCGGGACAGTACCGATGCAGAACCCACGCCCAGCATTGCCGCTGAACCGGCATTGATAAGGGTTAAAGGATAGGATACCGATATGGCTCCCATCTGCACGTCACCAACCATCTGGCCGACAAAGATGGAATCCATCATGTTATAAAGCCCAACGACCACCATGCCAAGAACCGCAGGGATGCTAAGTTCAATCATCAGCGGCCAGGGATTTTTTGTTAAGAGCTTTGTTCTTGTGTCAAGTGCCTGTTTCATCACTCTATTCCTCCTGGTCTATTTTAATTACAAGGTATCCAGCAAAACGCGCCAGTGACGCGCCTCACTGGATTAACCATATCTAACTAACCACTTAAAGTATATAAAAACCGGGCTTCTTTGTACGCTCCCAACCGCAGGATTTACAATCCAATCTGAAACGAATTTAGGAGCGGAAAGGACATAAGGCCCTTCCCGCTCCCGTTGTTACTGTATCATTTTTTCCAGTAATTTCAGGGCTTCTTCCAGTTTTGGATTTACAGCGTCCGTTTGCAGGGCCTCCCGGACGCAGCTTCGTATATGGGCTTGCAAAATCTGCTGATTGGCGCTTTTTAATAACGCTTGCGTAGCAAGAAGCTGATTGGAAATATCCACGCAATAGCGATTTTCCTCAACCATTTGCAGGATACCGTCTAACTGTCCTCTGGCGATTTTTAGCTTGTGAACAATATCGCCTTTCTTGGCCTTCATAAATGGCCCGTTACTGGATACTGACGAGCTGATAGCCAGCGTCCTCGATAGCAGCTTTCAGCACAGCATCCGGCACATCCTGGTCAAGCTGCACCTGGGCCGACTTACTCTCCAGGGAAACATCCACATCCTTGATGCCCTGGATGTCCCGCAGCGCCTTATCAACGTGTTTTACACACATTCCGCAAACCATTCCTTCGATGTTCAATACTTTTTTCATGTGAATTGCTCCTTTTCGTTCTTGTTTAATCGTTGTTTGTTCATGCATAGGGACTGAATCCCGTTCTGTATTGGCCTGATGCTTCGCCTTGAACCACCGCAGACGCAGGGCATTGGACACCACGAATACCGAACTGAAACTCATAGCAAAAGCGCCGATCATGGGGTTCAGCTTCCATGCAAAGGGAAGATAGAATACGCCTGCCGCCACCGGAATACCGATGATGTTGTAGATAAACGCCCAGAACAGATTTTGCTTGATGTTGCGGATAACCGCCTTACTAAGCTGGATTGCCGTGGACACATCCAGCAGATCGCTTTTCATCAAAACAATGTCCGCTGACTCAATCGCCACATCCGTTCCGGCCCCGATAGCGATACCAACATCCGCTCTGGCAAGGGCCGGAGCATCGTTGATACCGTCACCGACCATCGCCACCTTCTTACCGACGCTCTGCAAACGGCGGATTTCCTTCTCCTTATCCTGGGGGAATACCTCTGCCACGACACGATCCACGCCGACCTGACGCCGAATCGCTTCTGCGGTCTTTGTATTGTCGCCGGTCAGCATGACCACCTCAATGCCCATGCCGGTCAATTCCGCTATGGCCTGCTTGCTGGTGGGCTTAACTACATCCGCCACGGCAATGACACCAATAAGCTGACCGCCACGGGCAAAGAACAGAGGTGTTTTCCCGTCAACGGCCATTTCCTCGCCCAACTGAAGGAGTGCGCCGCCATTGATGCCATTTGCCGCCATCAGTCGGCGGTTTCCGGCAAGACACGTTTCGTTTCCGATCTGACCCACAAGGCCCTGACCGGGAATCTGCTTGAAATCATCCACCGGGAGGAAGGAAAGTTGTGCTTTTTCGGCCTCTGCCACAATCGCGTCCGCCAGCGGATGCTCGGACAGCTTTTCCAGCGAAGCAGCGATTTGCAGCATCTCCTTTTGTGGAACACCCTCTTTGCAGAGCATATTTGTCACCACGGGCGTACCCTGGGTAATCGTGCCGGTTTTATCCAGCACAACCGTATCAATGTTATGGGCCGTTTCCAGGGCCTCCGCCGATTTAATCAGGATACCGTTGCTTGCGCCCTTGCCGGTTCCGACCATAATGGCCGTAGGCGTTGCAAGGCCCAGCGCACAGGGACAGGAAATGACCAGGACAGAAATGCCGATAGATAGGGCAAATTCAAAGCCATATCCCAACAGCAGCCAGACAATGACTGCAATCAGCGCGATGCTGATAACCACCGGAACAAACACGCCGCTGACCTTATCAGCCAGTTTCGCAATAGGGGCCTTGGAGCTGGTCGCTTCATCCACCAGCCGGACGATCTGTGCCAGCGTGGTATCATCGCCCACCTTGGTGGCCTGCATCTTGAAATAGCCGGACTTACTTGTGGTCGCGCCGATCACTTTGTCCCCGATATGCTTCTCCACGGGGATGCTCTCGCCGGTCAGGGCAGATTCATCAACGGAGGAAAAGCCCTCGATGACAATACCATCCACCGGCACAGACTCACCGGCCTTGACAATCAGGGTTTCGCCCAACTGCACTTCTTCCACAGGCACCTGAAGCTCTTTTCCATCCCGCTCCACGGTAGCTGTTTTGGGAGCCAGATTCATCAGCTTTGTAATTGCATCCGAAGTCTTACCCTTTGCGCGGGCCTCCAGGGTTTTGCCCAAGGTGATAAGGGTCAGAATCATGCCTGCGGATTCAAAATACAAATCCATCATAAAGCTGTGAACCGTAGCCATATCCCCATGATCAAATCCAATGCCGATTTTGTAAATGGCGTAAATGCCATAAACGATTGCGGCGCTGGAGCCTATCGCAATCAGCGAATCCATGTTAGGCGAGCCGTGGAACAGGGTCTTGAAGCCCATCCGGTAATATTTGAAGTTGATAAACACCACCGGGATCAGCAGCAGGAATTGGGTAAATGCAAAGCTGATTGCATTTTCCATCCCCAGCAAGGAGCTGGGGAGCGGCCACCCCATCATGTGACCCATAGAAATATAAAACAGCGGGATCGTAAAAAGGGCAGAAAGCAGCAGCCGCTGTTTCATCTGCTTGTATTCTGCCTGTGCCGTACTGACCTCCGGTTTTGCTGCCGGTGTGGTCGTCCGGCTCTTGTTTTGTGCGGAGGCTTTGGGAATCGCGCCATAGCCGGCCTTTTCAACGGCCTGGACGATTCCCGCCGTATCCAAAACGGATTCATCATAAGAAGTAACCATGCTGTTTTTTAACAGATTGACGGATACTTCTTTGATGCCAGGTAGCTTTGCCACGCTCTTTTCCACTCTGGTAGAGCAGGCCGAGCAAGTCATACCCGTAATGTCAAATTGCTCCTTTTGCAAAATCATCACTTCTTTCTTATAAAGATTTGTGCGAGTACCCCTCCCCTGTAGGGAACTAAATACCGTTATGAAAAGGGGCGTTTGGCATCTTGGGGGAAAGATGCTAAAGCCCCGAACATAAAGTTTACGCACAAGGTCTTTGACCGTTTTTCATTATACTTATCCTGCTTCTCCTTTGTCCGCTCCAAAGTGGAGCTTTTTTTATCCAAAGAGAAATGAGGTTTTTTGCTGGAAATCAAATCGGCAGATTTTCCAATCCAAAGGGCAGAACCGCTCCCAAATCCATTGACTTTGAGGGTTTTCGTGAATATACTGGCAGCATGAACGATTAAACAATCTTTTAATTGTTCAGCCATATCAAGCCAACCAAATACCAAAATGAAAGGGGGCTTTCTCAATGAAAAAGACCATTAAACTGCTTGACCTGGACTGCGGCCATTGTGCTGACAAAATCCAGAACGCCGTGAAGAAGATTGATGGTGTGACCAGCGTATCCGTCAACTTCCTGGGTCAAAAGATGGTTCTGGAAGCGCCGGACGATCAGTTTGACGCTGTTCTGGCCGAAGCAAAGACGCTGATTAAGCAGATCGAGCCGGATGTGACTGTTAAGGCGTAATGAAAAGCTGGACACCGGCTGCCACAAGGTAGCCGGTGTTTTTCATCAATAGACAGAAAAAGCGTGACACGCTTTATGCTGCAACGAAAGGAGAATACACTATGACACGAAAACAAAGGCACTTGCTCACACGCATTATCGTGGCGGCGGTGCTGTTTCTTGCAGGCAGCTTGCTCCATCTCCCTGAATTGGCGGAGATGGCGGTCTTTCTCGTCTGCTATGTGGTTGTCGGCTGGGATATTGTCTGGAAGGCAATCACGAACATCCTGTATGGACAGGTGTTTGACGAAAATTTCCTGATGACGATTGCCACCATCGGCGCACTCATTTTGGGCGAACATTCCGAGGGTGTCGCCGTTATGCTGTTTTACCAGGTGGGCGAATGGTTCCAGTCCTATGCGGTGTCCAAGTCCAGAAAATCTATCGCAAGCCTGATGGACATTCGCCCGGACTATGCTAACATCGAAAGGGACGGAAAACTGGTTCAGGTTGACCCGGACGAGGTTCAGATCGGAGAAACCATTGTTGTGAAACCGGGAGAGCGCATCCCGCTGGACGGTACGATTCTCAAAGGCTTCTCCACCCTGGACACTTCGGCCCTGACCGGAGAATCCATGCCCCGCGAGGTGGAGCCGGGAATGGAGGTCATCAGCGGCTGTATCAACCAGACCGGCATCCTGAACATTCAGACCACAAAAGAATTTGGGGAATCCACCGTAGCCAAAATCCTTGACCTTGTGGAAAACGCAAGCGATAAGAAGGGCCGTATTGAGAATTTCATCACACGCTTTGCCAGGTATTATACCCCGGTAGTGGTATTTGCTGCTCTGGCGCTGGCAATCCTGCCGCCGCTGATTACCCAGCAGCCATTCAGCACCTGGATTTACCGGGCCTTGACCTTCCTGGTGATTTCCTGCCCCTGTGCGCTGGTCATCTCCATTCCGCTTAGTTTCTTCGGAGGCATCGGCGGCGCATCCAAGATCGGTGTTCTGGTAAAGGGCAGCAACTATCTGGAGGCCCTGGCAAATACCGAGGTCGTGGTCTTTGATAAGACCGGCACACTGACAAAAGGCTCCTTTGCGGTCAGCGAGATCCACCCTGTCGGCATGGAGGAAGCGCAGCTTTTGGAGCTGGCCGCATACGCTGAGGACTACTCCAACCACCCGATTTCTCTTTCGATCAAGAACGCCTATGGAGAGAAAATCGACAACAGCCGGGTTTCCGATGTTCAGGAAATTGCCGGTCACGGCGTACAGGCCGTGATTGATGGGAAAACGATTCTGGCAGGAAACACCAAGCTGATGGAGAAGGAGCATATTAAGTACACGCCGTCCTCCGCTGTCGGCACCGTGGTCTATCTGGCCTGTGACGGGAAATACGCTGGATGTATCGTCATTGAGGACGAGATCAAGGCCGATGCTCCAGCCGCAATCAAGCTGCTGAAATCTGCCGGTATCCGCAAAACGGTCATGTTGACCGGCGACGCAGACGCCGTTGGAAAGAAAGTCGCAGGGCAGCTTCATCTGGATCAGGTTTATACCGAACTGCTGCCCGCTGATAAGGTTGACCGCGTGGAAAGCCTGCTGAAGCAGAAAAGCGAAAAAGGTATGTTGGCCTTTGTTGGGGATGGTATCAATGACGCTCCCGTACTGGCGCGGGCCGATGTCGGTATTGCTATGGGCGGCTTGGGTTCCGATGCGGCCATTGAAGCTGCTGACGTGGTTCTTATGACGGATGAACCGTCCAAAATTGCCGCTGTTATGAAGATTGCCCGTAAGACGATCCGTATCGCAAATCAGAACATTGTGTTTGCTCTGGGCGTGAAATTCCTGGTTCTGATTTTAGGTGCGCTGGGCTATGCGAATATGTGGGCGGCGGTGTTCGCGGATGTAGGCGTTTCCATTATTGCGATTCTCAATGCCATCCGCGCCATGCGGGTCAAGCTGCCGGATATGCCTGCGGGCAGCACAAATCAGGGTTAAGCGCAATAGAAATGCGCCGCAACTTTCACACGCTGCGGCGCATTTCCTTATTGTTCAGTCGGGCATGATATTTCAAACAACGCATCTATGGCATGATGCAAGAGCTTTGCCTGCGGCGTGTCCGACAGCGAATAATAAACTTCTTTTCCGTCCCTGCGGCTTGAAATGATCCCGCTCTTTTTTAATATCCGCAGATGATGTGACACAGCAGGGGCGCTCATATCCACAGCCGCCGCGAGATTACATACACATTCTTCACAATGGCACAGCAGCCATAGAATCCGCAGCCGGGTCGGATCGCCAAGCTGCTGAAATAAAAATGATATATCCTTAAACCCTTCCGCAGAGGGCATCTTATTTAAGACTTTTTCAATATTCTGTCCGTGGTTGTGGGGCAGATTGTAATGCGGCATAAAAATCAGCTCCTTCCTGTGATTATGATACTGACATAATTCTTGTCTGTCAAACAGCTTCATTATAGATTGGAGAAAAATACATGAACGAAACAGAGAAAACAACTTTTTCCGTTCCAAGCCCCGGCGAATTGGAACAATTAACCGAGCTTCACAAAGCGATGGGCGATTACACACGGATGCGGATACTTTGGTATCTGATGCAGAAAGATTCCTGCGTCAGCGAACTGGCACAAAAGATGGAGGTCACAGAATCGGCCATATCCCACCAGCTTCGTGCGCTTCGGATTGTCCGGTTAGTGCAATCACGCAAGGCCGGGAAAAACGTGATCTATTCCTTGCAGGATGAACATATCCGGTGGATTCTGGAAGAAACCTACGCCCATATTTCAGAAAGATAAAAAACACAGCCCCTGTACGTTCGCAGGGGCTGTGCCGGGTATTCCATTACAGAGTTTCGTAGGAAACCAACTGGCTCATTGGGATGCGCTTTTTATCAAAGCGGTTGATGTCAGCGGGCTTCTCATTGGAGTAGCCGACGACCAGGATGTTGACCGGTTCCAGGTTGGCCGGGAGGTCAAATTCCTGACGCAGAACATCGGGATTGAAGTAGCATACCCATACCGTTCCAAGGCCCAGCTCCGTGGCCTGGAGCATCATGTGGTCGGTCAGGATAGAGGCGTCAATGTCACCGGTCTGCTTCTGGTCAAAAGGCCGCACCCACGCCTTATCGTGATCGGCGCAGACGATAATGGCCAGGGGCGCACCGTAGATGTCGGCCGCCTTGCCGATCTTTGCAAGACCTTCCTCGCTCTGAACAGCAATCAGGTGAACCGGCTGGAGGTTGGCAGCGGTGGGGGCCACATGAGCAGCTTCCAGAATCTTTTTCAGCTTCTCCGGTTCCACCTTTGTTTCCTTATAGCTGCGTACAGACATACGCTGCTTTGCAATCGTAATAAAATCCATAGTACAAGATCCTTTCTGTATTTTTATTATGAACCTATCAAATCAACCATTGACTTAATTTTAGCACCAGAAAACCAAACCGCAAGAATGCACTTTTTTGGAAGATACTTCCCAAAAAGATAGCACCATGCGGGAAAGGAGAACCATTCTATGAAATGTCAAACAAATCAGTTTAACTGCCCCGTGGAGGCAACCCTTTCTTTGATCGGCGGCAAGTATAAGCCACTAATTCTCTGGCACCTGATTGACCATCCATTACACTATATGGAGTTGCAGCGGCTGATTCCAAACGCCACGCCGAAGATGCTTTCACAGCAGCTTCACGATCTGGAAAACAACGGCATGATTCATCGTGAAGTGATTCCAGAAAAGCCGCCCAAGACGGTATATTCCCTTACTTCATTTGGACAGAGCATCGTTCCCATTCTGGATGCAATGTGCCAGTGGGGAAACAGCTATCTGGACGGCCTGGATGTGTAGCCGCCATGCTGTCAAAGCCGCAAATAAAATGCTGGGCATAGCTAACGAAAAGCGGCTATGCCCAGCTTATATTTTCTGCTCTAAATTTGTGACTGCCGGACGTAATTGCACAACGCGGCAAAATCAACATGGGGATTCTTACTTAAAATCTGTTGCAGACTTTTCTCGGTCTTTTGATGCAGCTTCGGCTTTTTCAGATCGTCCAAGCGGAAGAAGATATTGAGCCGCCTGCCGACAGCAAATAAAAGCCTTTCATCCGGTGGCAGGGTCAGAAAGCGGTCAATCGTAGAGAGCATTTCCTGTTTCGCTGTTCGCAGATTTCCCCTGACCTCCAGAAGCAGATTGACAATGTGTTCATTCACATAGTAACTGTCCATCACATGTAGCTGCTGCAAGAATAGCTTTTGCTCTACAACGATTTCTTCCTCCGATTGCAGAGCAAAAGAGCCATTCCTGACAAACTCGCCCAGCTTGGACTCCGGCTTAATACCCGTGGCATGGACACGGATAAAATCTGGCTGGATGATATTCAGCGCCTTTGCTGTTTGAGCAGCATTTTCTTCAGACAGCTCCTTGCCACCGATCCCCAGCAATATGAACTCCGACAAGATCATGTTCGCTTCTTTTGCCATGCAGCCGCTTCGGACAACGGCGTCCGCGTCAAAGCCTTTGTTGATAAGTTTCAGTATCCGATCCGAGCCGGTTTCCATTCCGCTGTAAAGATGGTTCAGGCCCGCTTGTCGGAGCGCCTTTAGCTCTGCCGGACTTTTCCGGGTGATACTGTCGGCGCGGGCATAAGAAGTGATGTACTGCATATCAGGAAAGCTCTGATTGATCGCTTCCAAGATACGGAGCAGATAATCTGTTTTCAGCACCAGGGCATCCCCGTCCTGCAAGAAGCAGGAAGTAATCTTTTTCCCCCGGTTGAGCTGGGCCTGCCGCCTAATATCTTCTATGGTTTCATCAATGGGCCGCATGGAGAAGCGCATGGATTTATAAAGTCCGCAGAAATAGCACTTATTCCAATGGCATCCCCTTGTGACCCGGATCAGCAGGCTGTTACTTTCAGAGGGTGGGCGGATAGGCCCGATTTCTATATCTCTCATAGTGGTTATCCTTTCCGTGTATTCATGTTAAAGGTAGCATTTCACGGCGGGCTTGACAAGAACGCACTTTTAGGGTAGACACTTCCCGTAAGGATAGCGCCCAAACAAAACTGGCTGGCAAGCAGGGCAAGTTGGTACCAACTTGCGATTTTTGAATCGGATTTTTCAAATCTAAATTCAAAATGCTTGTTGGGCTGTGCCCAAACCCCTTTCGATCTGCATCGTGCCGATGCAGGCTGCGCGTTTGTTCCAAACACTTCTATAACAAAAAGGACAGCCTAGGACTCTCCCACAAGGAAGAATCCTAGGCTGTCATCGTTTATCGGGACTGTGCTTTTTCGGTGGGGTTCTTTTCTTCGGCAAAGAACAAATCTACGTTACGCTGCGCACGAAGAAGTTCCTGCATCTCGTCTTTCGCTTTACGGTAATCCGGGTAGGCTGCTTTCTTCTCTGTCAGCAGCTTGGAATATTCTGCGTCCAGTTCTTTCACTTTGGGGAGCTTTTTCAGGTCGGCTTCATTGAAAGCCGCTTTTGCGGCCTTGTGCAGTGTGATCTCCGCACGATGGCTTTCCAGAAACCGCTTGCTGTATCCGGCCTTGCGGTAGGCATCATAAACAGGCCGGGTCTTGGCATAGTTGACAATGTGCGCTTTCAGCACCGCAATTTCTGCCATGCGTGTTTCTGCCGTCTTGATGGAACCGCCCAGCTCGTGATAGCGGGCAGTAGCAGCGTTCACGCGCTCCTGCATTTCCGCTACGCTGCCGATTTTCTTCTCCTGCAAGAAAATCAGCGTCTTGGACATTTCTTTCAGATTGTACTTTTTCGCCCACTGCGCATAGCCGCAGCTCTTGCCCTCGGCCAGCTTTGCCTGCACATCCACCAGAAGATTGAACGGTTTTTCTTTCACCGTCTGCTTCTGGCGCGGACGATGTTCGGCTTCTCCAGCAATCACAGCTTTCATTTCTTCTTCGCTGTATCCTGCACCCAGCGTTTTGAAGCGGATGAAGCGTTTCTGCCGCTTTCCCTTGACGGAAGTATATTTTCCGCGTTTGACTTCATAGCCCTGCTGCTCCAGCTTTTGCAGAAAATCTTCGTAGCCTTTAGGCTTGCCGGCCAGAATGGTGTCGATCACGCTGCATAGACGGTCACGATTGCTTTCTTTGGGCGGGTAGAGTGTCCGCTTTTGCCGTTCCCGGTAGGGCTTTGTTTCAATGACAGAAAGCTGATGCTCCAAGCAGATCAAGTCGCTCAATCGCTGCACGGCCAGCCCGGACAATAAAAAATCCCGGAATTTCCGGGTGCTGTCCAGTGCAGTGGAGTTGTAGATAATGTGGTTATGAATATGCTCCCGGTCTGTATGGGTGGCAACGATAAAAGCATATTTGCCTTTGGTAAACCGCATCGCAAGTTCGTAGCCCACCTTGTTGGCTTCCTCGGCGGTGATCTCACCGGGCTTGAAAGATTGCCGAATCTGATAGGCGATCACATCACTTTTCTGCCTACGTCCAGTGGCAAGTTCATACTGCCGCTTGGACAGCATAAATTCTTCGTCCACCGTCAGAGGGCTGCACTCGTAGCTGCTGACAAGTTCACCCTGTTTGGTTTTCTCCGGGTTTTGTGCATAGTCTGTGCGGCTTTTCAAACAGGTCGCCACGGATTTTCCCTTATTTTTGTGCAGCGCAATCAAGCGTGTTGCGGCCATGCCCACCACCTCCCACAGTTTTATCCTTATATAATATGTAGCCCCACAGCTAAAGCCGTGGGGTGAAAATCAGAGGTCAGCCAGCCGGGAAAGAATCTCTCTGCCAATAACAATCAGCTCATCCAGCCGGGTGCGCAAGTCCTCCAGATCGGCGGCATAGACCTGACCGTTTTCGTTGGCAGCTTTGGTATACTGGTTGAGATTGTTGCTGCACATTTGCAGGAGATAGGCCATGCGCCGCAACTCTGGCAAATCCAAACGCAGGCAGTAACCGTCCAGAGCCATTTTTCGCAGATAAGAGCCAATGCTCAAAATACCGCTGGATTCCATCTTGCTCCAGATCCGTTCCAGTTCCTGCTTGCTGACACGGAAATGCAACTGCTGGTCGCGGAGGCCATTCATCGAGCATCACCATCCTTGTCCAGATAGCTTTTGAACGGCTTGATGGGCTCTACCTTATCAGACTTTTCTTCCAGAGCCGCCAGCACCGAGGAACGGCGAGGTTCCTCATCCTGTTCCGGCTCGTGGCTTTTTTCATCCATATCCAACTGTGCGTTCAGCTCCGCAAGGCGAGCTGACTTTTCAGCCAGCTCTTCTTCCTGCGGGAACGGCTTTTCCACTTCAATCTGTGCCGCCGCCTGCTGCTGTTTAAGCGTGGCCAGTTCGTTTTCGACGGAACTAATGCGTTCTGGGAAATTGTTCAAAGAATTGTCCAGACGGATGATGCAGCCAAGTGGGTCTTTGCCCAGTGCTACCGGATATTTCCGCTGACCTTTCAAAAGAGCCTGATATTCGCTGTGATAGGTGTCGAAACGCAAGGACAGTTCAAAACCGCGATAGCTGCCGATCACTTTTTCCTCACTGTTAGGCAGTTCGGAGCAAGCGAGGAGAAGCCGTTCGCCAGCGGTCTTTTTCTCATCGTAGGTCACACCCTTGATGGTAATGCCGCAGAAGCCCTCTTTCTCCTGCGGATGGGCGGTAGCAAGTTCTGCATCCAATTTCACTCCGGCAAGATAGGCGTTCGTTTCCTGAATGTCAGCTGGGAATTTTGTGAGCAGCTTATCCTCCAAACGGAACTTCTGGCTCTGATGATCGGCTTTCAGAACTTTTAGCTTTGCGACCTGCACATCGAGATCCATCTTCTCTTTAATCAACGGATTTCCTGCGCACAATGCCTTAATTTCCGCATAGGACAATGCCTGTTCATCCACATCATCGCAGGAGCGAACTGGGAATTTTGAGGTCATGATTTGGCTGATGAATCGCTGTTTATTCTCAAGAGTCTGAAACAAGTAGCTGTCAAATGTCCCCTCTGTGACGTAGTTGAACACCTTGACTTCCTTGTTCATGTTTCCCTGCCGAATGATGCGGCCATTGCGCTGGGTCATGTCGCTTGGCTTCCATCCAACATCCAAGTGATGCACTGCCACAAGCCGCGATTGCACGTTCGTCCCGGCTCCCATTTTTGCAGTGCTGCCGAGCAGAATCCGCACATCGCCGGAGCGCACTTTGGAGAACAATGCGGCCTTTTTAGCTTCGGTGTCGGCGTTGTGGATGAACTCAATTTCGTTTTCCGGCACCCCGGCGGCGACCAATTTCTTGCGAACATCATCGTAGACATTGAAGTTGCCATCATTTTTCGGTGTCGAAAGGTCGCAGAACAAAAGCTGTGTCAACTTTTGCTCCTTGCCATCTTCCCAGATTTGTAGCACATTCCGAACACAAGTGTTCAGTTTGCTGTTGGGGTCATCCGGCAGAATGGGGTTCATCAGGCGGACATCCAGACCGATCTTTCGGCCATCGTTGGTGACGCACAGCATATTGTCCTCGGACGCATCCACTGCGCCGGAGTGGATTTTTGCAGCACGTTTGCTCAGTTCCTGCACCATTTCTTTCTGAATCTCGGACGGTTTCGCCACCACAGTTTCAAACTTTGCATCCGGCACAGGCAGATGAAGTTGGTCGGAGGTCTTGATGTCAGCAACTTCTTTGAACATCGACATCAGTTCCGGGAGATTGAAAAACTTTGCAAAACGCGTTCTCGCCCGATAGCCCGTACCCTCCGGGGCGAGTTCGATGGCGGTGGTGGTTTCGCCAAAGGTCGATGCCCAGCAGTCGAAATGCGTCAACCCTTTCTGCTGGAGTGTGCCGTATTGCAGATAGCGCATGACCGTATACAGTTCCGACATGGAGTTGCTCACGGGAGTTCCCGTTGCAAATACCACGCCGCGCCCGCCTGTGATCTCGTCCAGATAGCGGCACTTGCCGAACATATCGCTCGATTTCTGGGCTTCCGATGTGGACAAACCAGCGACATTGCGCATTTTTGTGGTTAAAAAGAGGTTCTTATAAAAATGCGATTCGTCTACAAAAAGTCGGTCAACGCCCAACTGCTCAAAGGTGATAACATCGTCCTTTCTCGCATCGGAGCGCAGCTTTTCCAGTTTTGTTTCCAGCGTCTTACGGGTCTTTTCCATCTGCTTGATGCTGAAATTCTCGCCTGCATTGGCTTTCAGTTCTTCGATGGCGGCAAGCGTTTCATCGATCTGTTCCTGAATAATGCGTTCCTGCCGCTCATAGGAAAGCGGAATCCGCTCAAACTGGCTGTGACCGATAATGACCGCATCATAATCCCCGGTTGCAATCCGGGCGCAGAACTTTTTGCGGTTGGCCGTTTCAAAATCCTTTTTCCGCGCTACCAGCAGCTTTGCATTGGGGTATAGGTGCAGGAACTCCGAAGCCCACTGCTCCGTCAAGTGATTGGGAACGACAAATAGGCTTTTCTGACACAAGCCAAGGCGTTTTGCTTCCATTGCGGATGCCGCCATTTCAAAAGTTTTTCCTGCTCCTACCTCGTGTGCCAACAGCGTATTACCGCCATAAAGCACATGAGCAATGGCATTGCGCTGATGTTCCCGGAGGGTGATTTCCGGGTTCATACCGACAAGGTGGATGTGGGAACCATCGTATTCTCGTGGCCTGCTGCTGTTGAACAGTTCATTATACTGTTTCACCAGTGCAATGCGCCGCTGGGGGTCTTTCCAGATCCAGTTGGCAAAGGCATCCTTGATGACCTGCTGCTTCTGCTGTGCCAGCATGGTGTCCGTTTTGTTCAGGATGCGCTTCAGCTTGCCTTCTTCATCTTCGATAGCGTCATAGATGCGCACATCTTTCAGGTTGAGCGTGTCTTCCAGAATCTTGTAGGCGTTGGCGCGGGAGGTGCCGTAGGTTTCGGAGGAGATGATGTCACCTCTGCCCATGGCCGACTTGCCCTCAATGCGCCATTCTGCGGTATAGGGAGAATATCTCACTTTGACTGCATGGCGCAGATAGTAGGGAATCTGGAATGTTTCTGCCATAAACTTTTGGATAATTTCTGGAGCAAGCCATGTTGCGCCCAGCCGCACATCAATTTCAGATGCTTCAAGATCTTTCGGCTGTGCTTTTTCCAGTGCAGTGACGTTAACTGCAAACTCCGGGTTAGTTTCGGCGGCAAGCTGAGCCATGCGCAGCTTTGCCCGAACATTGCCGGACAGGTATTCGTCTGCCATTCGCCAACCTGCTTCCGGGTCGGTAGGGTCTGCGCCGGGGTCTTTGAAAATCACGCCGGACAGTTCGCTGGTGATGCGCTCATAGTCACCGGGAGTGCCGAGCAGTTCTGCCATATAGGGCAAGTCCACCCGGCCACGCTCTCCGATGGACACCGCAAGGGCTTCCGTAGGAGTGTCTACATTGGTGACAGTACATTCCGGGCGGATGGTGCGTTTGGTGAACATCGCCGCCTTGCTCTTGAGTCGCCCCTGCTCGTCCAAATTTTCCAGAGAACACAGCAGATAGTAAGAAGAATCCTGCTCAAATAATCTGCCGTTTTTGCGGTCATTCAACAAGCCATATTTGGCGGAAAAAGCATCGTAGGCAGTGTTCAGCTTTTCCTGCGTTGCTTTAATGTCGGCATCCGGGTAGTCGTTCAGCTGCTGGTCGATCAACTCATTGACGATTTGCCGCAGCTCCACCATCCCGGTCACACGGCCTTTGGCGGTGTCGGACAGCTCCACCTGTGTCATGACGGAATTTTCCCGATAATACACCTCACCATCAACCACCGTGTAAGAGAAATTCTTCACATCTGGGTCAGCCGGGAGAATGTGCCGCTCATTTTCAGCATCCGCAATATCTGGTGTTTCGACCTCGACTTCCGTGAACTGCCCCTCAATATGCTGGATGGCTTCTGCAAGCTGGTCCACCAGCACTGCGCCCTTGATGGGACGCACAGTGCATTCCTCCCGGCCATACTGGGTGCTTTCGGAAGTCAGTTCACCCAGCACCATCTCTGGATGGTCTACAAAATAGCTGTTGATGGCAAAGCCATCTTCCGTTTTGCCAAGCTGCACCCAGTCCGGCTCATGGTCGATAGGGCGGTCACGTTTTTGGAGGAAAATAATGTCGCTGACGACTTCTGTTCCTGCGTTTGCTTTGAACGCAGTGTTCGGCAGACGGATAGCACCCAGCAGATCAGCACGTTCGGCAATGTGCTTGCGGGCAGAAGAATCTTTGCTGTCCAGCGTGTAGCGACTGGTGACGAATGCCACGATGCCGCCCGGACGCACTTGGTCGATGGCCTTGGCGAAGAAATAGTTGTGGATGCTGAAACCTAATTTGTTGTACGCCTTGTCGTTTACCCGGTACTGGCCAAAAGGAACATTGCCCACTGCAAGGTCATAGAAGTCGCGGCGGTCAGTGGTTTCAAATCCGGCAACTTTAATGTTGGCATCCGGGTAGAGCTTTTGGGCGATACGGCCTGTGACACTGTCCAACTCCACACCGTATAGGCGGCTGTCCTGCATGGTGTCCGGCAGCATACCAAAAAAGTTGCCGATGCCCATGCTCGGCTCCAGAATGTTGCCGTTGCGGAACCCCATTTTCTCGACTGCATCATAGATGGCGCGGATAACGGTAGGGCTGGTGTAGTGGGCGTTCAGAACGGAACTACGGGCAGCAGCATATTCGTCCTCGGAAAGCAGACCTTTCAATTCGGAATATTCTTTTGCCCAGTTGCCCTTGTCTGAGTCAAAGACATCCGGCAGACCGCCCCAGCCGACATACTGCGAAAGAACCTGCTGTTCCTCGGCGGTGGCTCCACGATGCTCCTGCTCCAACTGGAACAGGGTGCGGATGGCTTCAACGTTCCGGGCATATTTTTGTTTTGCGCCGCCCTCGCCCAGATGATCGTCCGTGATGTGGAAGTTTCCGGCAGCTTCCGGCACAGGTTTGGCGTTCAGAGCTTTGTCTGCGGCAGCGGCATCCGGGAAAGTCTGCCATTTGCCGTTAACTTCCACAGAGGTGGGCAGCTTATCCAGTTCTTCATCGGAAAGTTCCGGCTCATCCTGCCGCAGTCCATCTTCGAACTGCTGCTTGTTCAGTACCTCATTGCTCCACGAATAGCCCTGTGCACTGGTGTCGATGCGCACATCGGTTTCGCCTACATAGCCAATAGTTCCCTCGATGGTTCGGGTTGGAAGGTCTACAACAACGGAATCACCGACATTGTAATCGGGAGTTTTTTCTGGAGCAGTATCAAGGGCTTCATCCTGCTGTTCGTACAGTTCCCGGACAACAGTCAGCGGCTCTTCCCGGAAAATCGGCATCCGGGCATCGGCCAGAGCCATATCCTGCAAGGAAACTTTGTCCTTGTCAAAATCCACGCTATCGACCCGAAATTTCCGGTCATCCATATTGATAACGGAGCCGATGGGCAGATAGTCCTCTTTGCGCAAGTGCTTGGTCTGGTGGTGAGTGCCATCCTCGTTTAACCCGGCAAGGTACACATCATTGCCCGCAGACCACAATTCTTTTGCTCTTTTTGCCCATAAGCTAGGGAGAAAGCCCGTGATTTGAACTTCGCCCAGTGCAGTGTTTCTCATGAACAAAGCACTGTTGATGATTTTTGCGACCTTGGCGGCATCTTCGCCATAGAACATAAAATTGCCGCCAGCTTCAAAACCAATGAGAGTGTCCGGGTACTGCTCTTTTAATGCAGTGTATTCGGCAGCACTGGTGTCGTTCAGTTCAAGGGGAAAGTCGATGATTCTTTTTTCTTTGTCGGACAGATAGCGGTCAGACTGAATCATCAGGTCGATATACTTTTCGACCTGATTCCAGCGAAGAAGAATTTTCTGGTGGTCTGGATAGTGTTCAAACGTCAAGCCCTTGCTGTCATGGTCAAGCCAGCCGCGACTTCCATCCAGATAGGTGTGCGAGGAGCCACCGGGTCCGTTTGGAGCATATTCTTTGGCAAGAGCTTTTGCCCGGAGGTTTCGGTCAGGCTGCAACTGATAAATTTTCCATATCCGAAGTTTGCTGTTTTCAAAGTTGGAGCCTCTCCGCAGAGCATTTTCAATGTCGGCCTGTGACAAAGAGAAAGCGGAGGGCGATTTTTCGCTCTCCGCTTGGTCGATGGATTCAATTTGTTTCGCTTCGGTAGGAATGTGGGTGTCGAAGAAACTTAGCTGTAAATCAGCTCGTTCATCACCAGTTCCTCGGCCTGTGCGTTCAGGCTGTTCATGTGCTGCACCCACTCCATCTGATGCTGCTCTTTGTTCGGAGCCGGATTCTGCTCCAGCAGCTTCTGCATGGTCTGCTGTATCCGGCTCTCCGCGCTCTGCTCCACTTCCAACAGGTGCGGATGCAGAGTTCCCGACAGGAGCATCGAGTTGTACAGTACCGGGCGATGCTTCATCAGGTAAGTCCGGCGCAGTCGCCCGTACTTGCCCAATGCTTTCTCCTGCTGGGGCAGGGTCAGGTTCGGAAGCAGATAATCTCCGACTTTCGAGTAGGTCACGTTCCTGCTGTTCATATTCATATTGGCTCCTTTCTACGTTACGACGGCGAATGGTCGTCTTTACAGTTCTTTCGATGCTGCGCAGCAGCTCACGGCTGCACTCGCTGACTGCGGTGCCCAGTGCATACACAGCGGCAGGAGTGGAAAAGGAGAAGATCGCCTGAAAATCGTCCCGGTCAAAATGACCTTCCGGCTCAAAGCCGCAGCGTTCGAGAACAGCATAGGTGATGCTGATTGCGGCGGCAGATTTGAACTGGAACTCCTGTCCGGCTTCATCATACCCCATCAGGAGAGAGCCGTCAACGATGTCGAGAATGTCACCGCTGTTATTATCCCAATAGGAATCCACCAGCCTGCCGCAGATGTCCGCGATTTGCTGGCCGAGATTTTCCTGCTGAACACCGTACTCTCTGGCAAGCATTTCCGAAACAGGCTGAACCAGATCGGGGCCGAGCTGCCACATATCCGGGTCACGGGAATTACGGCGCACCCCGGTATCGCTCACATCGAAAACGTAGTGCAGACGCGGAACACTGCTGGACTGGTCTAACAGAGCGATGCCCTTGGAGCCACGCCGGATATAGCGGTTCATGCGGTCATTCCAAAGGTCGAAACTGGCGCAGGCGGTGGCATCGGGTCGCTGGGCGTAGATCATAAGCTGGTCTGCATAGCTGTACTTGTACAGCCGGGATGCAGTGGTCAGGTAGTCCGTCCAGTTTTCCCAATACCGGGTCAGTTCCTTTGCTGTTTGCTGGGCAAGGTTGAGGTATTCTTGCGTTTTATTTGGCATTGCGTTCCTCCTTTCGATTTCAGGATATAAAAAGAGCGGGCAACCGTTTTATGGTTGCCCGCTCTTAGTTAATATAGAAAATTATCTTGGAATCTTGAAAGCAACAAAATAGACAGGAAAATCGTAATCATCTCTTGATAATATGGTACTTGCCACACGTGCCGCTGCGTCTGGATAGGGATATACTTCAATGGGCGATTTTACTAACAAGGGAAAGCTATAACTCTGCAAATAAGAAACATATCTATTCCAGAAAGAGTCAAAATCTGACACATCTACATAAGCAACAATAAATGTTGAGGTTCCAAGAGCATTATAGTTTACAACTGCTTTGCTTATATGAGTATCAATGTATGTGGTACTAACGCTAGATAATTTTAAGCCTTCATAAATGGCAATCTCTTTACCGTCTTTTGTTAACAAGATATCTACTTCTGCGGAATCCTTTTTATTTACGGATAAGCCATGTCTGGTTTGGTCTTTTATCTCTGTGTATCCTTTCATAAAAAGCAAATCTCGAAAATAGTCATTCATACTGTTTTCCGAGCTGGCACCATTAAATGAGCAATTCAAACAAAAGCGTTGCCCTATTTGAAGTAGATCTCGAAGGACAACCTGCGATGAGGCTATATCTGCATTTAATCTAGCAGCATTTGACAAGGGAATGGGCTCTACGCTTTCAGATTCAAAGTAATAAATCTCTTTGAGTAAAAAACCAGATTCAGACGACTTAAGTGATTTGCTGATAGATTCTTTCAGTATATGCCCTTTCGATTTTAGCAAAGCAATGTCGCGGGGAGAACCCTCAACTGTAAAGTCCAACGCTTTTTTATCCCAGTTATCGCCTTTCATGCCAGCATAATAGGCAAGCCCCAAATCTTCATAATCGTATGTACAGTTTTGAAATGCCCTTGCAACATTGGGCGATTCGAGTTGTTCCAAATATTGAACTACTCGCCTTGAAAAGTTTTGGGGCAACCTATAAGTGAAATCGAATTCTCCCATAAAAAATCTCCTTAAGCCGTAAAGTCGATAGAATAATTATACCATATAATTACTTTTGGCGTAACCCCCTATTATGTACGCCGCCAAGCGGCGGCATAATTTAGTTAAGTGGAAATTCCAGCTCGGCAAACTCGGCATCGGTCATAAGTTTCAACTTTTTGATAACACCCTCCGACAGTTCGCGCAGAGCAGTTTCGTCCGGCAGAAGATAGCACTGCATCAACCGCAGCTCCTGCATCAAGCCCAGCCGGGAGCCGGAATTGTAGAGCATCATCAGCGTCAATTCTTCGCCATTAAAGTTCATGAGCATCCCTCACTTTCCGGCACCCAACAGGGCTGCACTCCGGGGCATCGCATTTTTCTTTTGCGCCAGCCAGTGAAGTCAGCTTTTCCAATGTGGAAGGGCGGTGGTTTGCGCCCAGTTCTTCTGCTTCTGCGGCTCTGTCCATCACAAAATCATAGTCCTGCAACAACCGCCGACCTTTTTCCATGTGATGTGTTTCCAGAATTTGCTCACGGACTTCCTGAATGGTCAATTCCGGCGCATCGACCTGACCACCATCCATCACGGAAAAGTCGCTGTGATAGATAGTGTAATCCCAACCTTCATCGGTGGACTGGATAGCAATATAGCCTTTACCACCCAATTCCCATGCACCCTGCTCATCTTGCGTCTGGATTTCCGGGTAGAAGTCTGCGTGGTTCCTACCCATAATATCGGCAAACTGGCAGATGTGGAACACATTGCCCAGACCGCCCATATCAAAGTGGTAATCATCCAAATGTTCCAGCTTTGCCGTAAAACTGCGACCATCCGGGTAGTCAATTTGAATCACACCGCCATCGGGAATGCGATAGAGATCGTCATAGTGGCTGTTGATGAGTCGAATATCCTTTGGCATCGTTTCAGGCTCCCAGATACGCCGTTTGTGGATGCCGGATGCGGGAACACTTTCGAGGATTTTTACGCTTTCGAGCTGGATGACCTTGCGCTCATCATCCGAAAGTTCAAACAGATACCAGTTCCGGGCAGCAGCAATGGCGTTTTTGCCATCCGGCGGTAGATTCTTTTCGGAGATCTGCCCGCTTTCCAGCTGTTCGCCTGTTACCTTATTATAAGTGGCAAAGCCGACGCCCGCGCCATTTTCCAGGAGGTGCAGATAGCGTTCATCGTTGATAAGATATACTGCTTCTTTCTTCTGTTCCATCAGCGACCATCCTCAAATTCCAGAGAGAACTTGCTGCGGCCATCGGCTTCGGTGGACAGCAGGACGGTGGCGTTGTACACCTTGCCCTTGGTACTCTTGCAGTCCTTCAGCCGGATGCGGCCATCTCGCAGCAGCTTGTCGGCCACATGAGCGTCCATCCGCTTGCCCAGACGCTTGAAGAAGGCGTTGTCTTTCCACAGAACAAAGCGGCAAGGATTGGATTCACAAAACCAGCCCTTTTCACGCTCAACGACATTTGCGCCGCAGTTCGGGCAGACACCAATCATTTTATTTTTCATAAGCACATCGGCTCCTTTCGCGGCTTCGGTGTTCTCCACCAAAGCAGTAATCATCGTGTTGATTTCCATCATAAATATTTCAGGCTCCATCTCGCCACGCTCAATGCGCAGCAGCTTTGCTTCCCAGTCGGCGGTCATATCCGCAGACTGAATCTGTTCGGGCATCACCGTGATAAGTGCCTTGCCCTTGTCGGTAGGCAGCAAGACTTTGGTTTTCTTGTCGCCCTTGCGCTCCAGAAAGCCTTTCTGTACCAGTTTTTCGATGGTAGCAGCACGAGTAGCTGGAGTGCCGATGCCCTGACGCTCTGCATCCTCTGGCATACTGTCCGCGCTAGCTGTTTCCATAGAGTGCAGCAGAGTATCCTCGGTGAAGTGTTTCGGAGGGTATGTCTGTCCCTCTTTCAGTTCAGCACCAGAAATGCCACACTCGCTTTGCTCCTGCACATCCGGCAGAGCAGCAGGCTCTTTCTTTTTGTCCAGCAGATCGTCCAGCATTTTGCGCTCAATGCCTTTCCAGCCCTCGTCCAAAACCACCTTGCCTTTTGCGGTAAATTCTTTCCCGGCGCAGATGGTGGTCAGGACGGTTTCTGCACAGCGGTGAGGTTCTCCCATGGCGCAGAGCAGACGTGCCGCAATCAGCCGCAGGACGCTCAGTTCCCCGGCGGGCAAAGCTGAAAAGTCGGCCTGTACCATGCTTGCAGTAGGCAGCAGCGCATGGTGGTCGCTGACCTTGCTGTTGTTGATTACCTGTTCTGCATGGACGGGTACAGCTTCCCCCACGGAAAAGGCTCCCGCAACAGCCGACACCAGCCCCGGCAGGGATGCTGCCATGTCTTCCGTCAGAAAGCGGCTGTCTGTTCGGGGATAAGTGATGAGTTTCTTTTCGTAAAGGCTCTGCGCATAGTTCAAGGTCTGCTGTGCAGTAAACCCCAGCAAACGGTTGGCATCCCGCTGGAGCGTCATCAGATCATAGAGCTGCGGCGGCTTTTCGTTTTTTTCTTTGCGTTCTACTTTTTGCACCACCGTGCTGACCTCCTTTCGGCAGTTGGCAAGCAGCGTTTCCGCATCCTCTTTCTGCGAGAATCGCTTGCTGGATGCGGTGCCGTCGCCCTCAAATGCCAGCGAAACCGTGTAAAACTTCTCCGGGGTGAATGCAGCAATAGCTGCTTCTCGCTGCACGGCCATCGCCAGTGTAGGGGTCATAACACGCCCAACCGCCAAAGACCGACCGTACAGGCATGAAAAGAGCCGGGACGCATTGATGCCGACCATCCAGTCGGCACGTTCCCGGCAGAGTGCTGCATTGTACAGCGCGTCGTATTCAGTTGACGGTTTGAGATGGGCAAAGCCCTCCCGGATGGCGTTTTCCTCCATGCTGGACAGCCACAGGCGGGAAAAGGGCTTTTTGCAGCCCGCTTGCTGGTACACCAAACGGAAGATCAGTTCTCCCTCCCGGCCGGAATCGCAACTGTTCACAATGCTGTCTACGTCCGGGCGGTGCATCAGTTTTTGCAGGATGCCAAACTGCTTTTTGGTGCTGGCAGACACCAGATACTGCCACCTTTCCGGCAGGATGGGCAAATCTGCGATGCTCCACTTGACGTACTTGGCATCGTAGACATTGGGTGGGGCAAGCTCCACCAGATGACCAACACACCAGCTGACAAGATAGCCGTTCCCTTCAAGGTAGCCGTCCTGACGGTTGGTGGCACCGAGGACTTTGGCGTAGGACATGGCAACCGAGGGCTTTTCTGCTAGAACTAGAATTGAAATAAGCGTTCCCTCCAATCTGTTTCTGATTGCAATATGTACGGCGGCAAAATGCCGCCTTAAAATCAGATGGGTTCGGTATCTTCCTCACCGGGTTCCTCCGGCTCGTCCTCCACAGGGATTGCAAAGTCGCCCTTGTCCTCGGTATAACCCGCATCGGGGTCAAGGGCTTCTTTTTCGGCCTGCTTTTTCTGCTTCTGCTTTGCGAAAGCGTAGAAGCCGCCGCCTGTCGCCAGCGCAATCAGTACGACCACGCCCAGAAAGCCGGATGCGATTTTTGTGACCTTGTTCTCCTTGGGCTGTTCCGTGCCGGATGCCGCTGCTTCTTCCGCTACTTTCTTGGCTTCTTCCTCGGCTTTCAGCTTGTCCTGTTCCGCCTGTGCCGCCGCTTCCTCTTCAGCGGTATAAGCGTCCGCATCTTCTTCCTCCATCAGAGCCAAAAGGTCTGCTTCGTCCACCAAATTCATGAAGTGAACGGTCTGCTGTCCTTTGGCATTGCGGTCGATTACCAGATAGAAGGTGGCACCCGACTTGCTCACCATCGTAATGAACTGCTGGCCGGAGCCGTCCGAATAATTGGTGTAGTAATCGTCCACCAGTGTCAGATTGCCTTCCGGGGTCAATGCGCCCGTTTCCTCATCCGTAATGGTGACAGCATCTTCTTCCTCCACGATTTCCGGCAGAACAGGTTCTTCTACCGGGGTGGTATCGCCCTCATAGGCGAAAGCAGGAGCGGCCATGCCGATGCACAGCACTGCCGATACCAGCAGTGCGCCGAATTTCTTAATCTTCATCATTGGTATCTTCCTCCTTTGCAAATACAGCACCGACCACGGCCAGCGCAGCCGGGTTCGGGGTGGCGTTGGCCGACTGCCGCAGCAGAGCAGCAAGCTGTTCCGGGCTGACCTTTGCACTACGCACCATTTCGTTTACCTCGGCGGCTTCGGCCTCCTGAATCCGCCGTTCCAGAATTTCGATGCGGTTGTTCAGCTTGATGCGCCGCTCTTTCTCTTTTTCGAGCATCGCTCGCAGTTTTTCCAATTTTTCGCTCATAATAGAATCCTCCAATCATTTTGAAAGCCGTCCGAATCCGGCAAGATACTGTTGCCAGTAGGACGAGTGGATGTCAGCATATTTGATGGGGTCGCCAGCACTGACCATTTTTCCGTTACCGAGATATATTCCAACGTGGCTCATCCCCGGCGTATCATACGTTCCTTTGAAGAAAACTAAGTCACCGGGCTTTGCTTCGGCTTCGGAAATATGCTGGCTCTTCTGCCATAATCCGTTAGCGGTGGTGCGCCCAACATCATAACCAGCTTGATTGTAGACCCAGCAGACATAGCCGGAGCAGTCGAAGCCTGTTTCCGGGGTAGAGCCGCCCCAGACGTAGGGCGTACCCACATACTTTTGGGCTTCCTTGTAGATGGCGGCAAACTCGCTGTCGGTCAGGGCTTCTGCCGGAACCTGATAGTCAATGCCCGGTGTGCCAGAGCCGTCAGAGCCACCGGGCGGCAGCCCGCCGTTGAACAGATAGGGTCTGCCACCCAAGGTATCCTGAAAAATCTCGTACCGTTTCCACTGATCTTCGGTCAGCTCTTCCCGGATAACAACTTCCAGACCACGGTTTTCCAGTTTGGTGTGGAAAATCTTGTACTCATACGGCACCTGCGTAGGAACTGGGATGCCCGCAGGACTAATGATCCATACGGTCTTATACCGTATCTGTACCTCCACCCATGTGGTCAGCTTGTACTGTTTTTTGAAGGTCTCCTTCAACTTGCCCTGCACCTCCGACCGGGTGTAATCATCATACAGGGTGGTCAGAAACGAGGTGAGCTGCCACGGGTCATGCTCAATGGGGTCGAGGTGGTACTGGTACTCGTTGTAGCCGGGATGGTCGGTGGGGGTGCGCTTGATTTTCTTGTCCAGTTCCTTTTCCAGCTTTTTATAATCCTGTTCTGCACCTCGGATGTCCCGGTCCTCGGCGGAGTACATGGTCTGCCCAGATACCTGTGTGCCGCCGGAAAAGAGGATGCCGCAGGAGGAAAAACCAGACATGACCATGAGGATGAGCAAAAGAAAAACGCCCACGATCAAAAGAACGTGTGCGTTGCTCTTGGCGGCATTCATCAGCCCTTTTACAGCTGTGCTGACGGCAGTTTTGCCTTTCTCCACCGCCTGTTCCACGCCGGATCGGGCAGCAGATGCGCCATTGGATGCAGCCTTACCGCCTGCGGTCTGCGCCGCTGTGCCGGACCGGGCGGCGGCATAGTAGCTTTTGTGGATTTCTTGCCGCTGTTTCCAGCGTGAAAGCCAGTTGGAGCCACCCTCGCCGGTGCCGGATGCGCCTGTATCTTGTGCCGCAGTTGGCTCCTGTGCAGAAGATTTTGCGGTTTTGGTGCCTTTCTTGCCCTGCATCTTGGCTTTCTTTTTCAGCTTTTTGGCGTAACGGGTCTTGGAAATATCCCGGACATTTCCAGCCGCCTTTTCGCCCTCGCTCAAAGCCTGCGTGCCCACATTGTCATCCTCGTACTGGTCAACCTCCCGGTGCACCGCAGACCGGGCGGCATGGGCGGCGTACATTTCCCGCTTCTGTGCCTTGCTCAAACGGCTCAACTCGTCCGGGGTCAGTTCCGCCTTGCCAAACCGCAGATGCTGTGCCTTTTCCGCAGCTTTATCTGCATCGGTTTTCAGCTTTTTCTTTTTGGACACCGACTGCTCCACCCTCGTTTTCTTCGGGGGAGAACGGGTCTTTTTGGTTGAGGTTTCCTCCTTGATGTTCAGCTTCGGATTGCTCATTTCTGTGTGCCCTCCGAGATCTCGTTGAGTTTGGTCGTGAGGATGCGGTAGAGTTCAAGGTCTTTCGGGAAGTGGTCAACAAAGGGCAGGATCACGTTGCCGAAAAACAGCAGTCCCTCGCCTTCGCCGGAGTGGGTCACATAAGAAAGCTGATGGGGAGAGATGTTGAGCTGCTTTACGAGAATCTGCCTATCACCGTTCGCCTGATTGAGCATATACACAAAGTCCGAGTTCTCAAAAATATTCGATACTTCGGGACTTGCCAGCAGATCTTTGACGTTCTGCGTTAGGGCTGTCGGGATGCCGCCCCACTTGCGGAAACGCTTCCAGATCTCCACGGAATACGCCGCAGTCTGCTCTTCTTTCAGCAAAAGGTGGAATTCGTCTGCATAGTACCGGGTGGATTTTCCGGCACTGCGGTTGGCGGTCACGCGCCCCCACACGGCATCCTGCACGATGAGCATACCGAGTTTTTTGAGCTGCTTGCCCAGCTGCTTGATGTCGAAGCAGACGATGCGGTTGTGAATGTCCACGTTGGTGTGATGGTTGAAGATGTTCAAAGAACCTTTGACGTAGATCTCCAATGCTGCCGCCACATGGCGCGCTTCCGGTTCGTCCTGCGTCAGCAGGGCGTTGTACAGATCTTCCAGCAGCGGCATATTTTCCGGGGTCGGATTCTCGAAATACTTGCGGTAGACCACATGAACACAGCGGTCAATGACCGTCTTTTCTACCGGCTGCAAGCCCTCTTTTCCGCCCACCACCAGCTCACACAGAGAAAGAATAAAGTCAGCTTTCAATGCCAGCGGATTGTCCTCCTCGCTGTAATTGCTGTTGATGTCCATGGGGTTGATATACTGGGTGCTGGCGGGACCGATGTGAATAACCTGCCCATGCAGACGCTCCACCAGCGGAGCGTATTCTGCTTCCGGGTCGCAGATGATAATATCATCATCCGTCACCAGAAAAGCGTTGGTGATCTCTCGCTTTGCCGAGAAACTTTTGCCAGAGCCGGGAGTGCCGAGGATAAGCCCATTGGGATTTTTCAGCTTTTCCCGGTCCACCATGATAAGGTTGTTGGACAGGGCGTTCAGGCCGTAATACAGGCTTTCCTTACCGGACTGATACAGTTCCTGCGTGGTGAACGGGATGAAGATGGCGGTGCTGCTGGTGGTCAGCCCTCGCTGAATTTCGATCTGACAGTCTGCCAGCGGCAGGCTGCTCATCAGCCCCTGCTCCTGCTGGAAATCCAGTCGGCACAGGTTGCAGTTGTGTTTCTGGGCAATGGAGCTGGCCTGAAAAACATTGTTTTCCAGTTCCTGCTCAGTCCTGCCCGTGTTCAGCACCAGAAAGGTGACAAGGAACATCCGCTCGTTCTGGCTCTGCAATTCCTTCAAAAGAGCCTTGGCATCTCTGCCGTAGGTCGCCAAATCCGACGGAATGATGTCAATATCATATCCGGCACGGATTGCCTTCTTCTGTTCCTCGATCTTGCTGCGATCCAGTTCCGTGATGGTGCGCTTGACGGTCTTGATGGCACGGTTCTGATCGACACTCTGAATGTGCATGGTGACGATCTGGGACGAATCCATATCCAGAAAATCCTTCAAAAGCTGGTCGCTGATGTCGGAGGCCGTGATGCTCAGAAAGCTGGCGGCGCAATAGATGCCGCCCATCTGGAAGGTACGGCTGTTCTTGAAAGCAAAGGCGGTGGGCGCAATGGCATCCTTCACGGACAGCCCGCTTTTCACAAGGTCTTTCCAGTCAAAGTGAAACTTGGATGCGCCGTCCATGTTGAACATATCGTGCATGAGTTTCAGCCGCTGGGCACCATTCAGGGGTTTTGCCTGCACACCCAGCCGGTGGAAGTTGTTCAGCAGATCGTTCTGGATGTGGTCGAGCCGAGGCTTGACCTGTGCCATGCTTTCGCCCTCCACCCCAAAGGTGATGAATTTGGTCTTGGTCAGACCATTATTGCCCTTGGCAAGCTGCTGGCGCAGCATCTGGGAATACTCGGCACGAACATCGTCAAAGCCGTCCTTCTGGAACGGAATGCGGATGCTTTTCTCAAACTCGGTGCTGTCGGTTGCCATGTTCACAAAGGACAGTTCAAATTTGATGGAGCTGTCGAAAAAGTTGAGGAAGGAACACCATTCCTCGAAAATGGCGGTCTTGTCCTCCTGCTGGGCGAGCTGGTAATTGATGTCCTGATACTGGATGGTGCGGGTGTAGTAGCCGGGACGGACACGGCAGGTGCCGTCCTCAAACATCCGCTGCATGGGGATGGACTGCTGGGCGGTCCGGGGCACAGCAGGCTTTGCTTTCTGCCTACGCTTCTGCGTAGACTGCGGCTTGCTGTGCTTACCGGTCTTTTTCCAAAACGGAATCATAGGTCATGCCTCCCTTCATCAAAATCGCATAGTAGTTGTTGGTCTTGTAGGGGCGAATCTTCGGGCGGACAAACCGGGACTGCACATAGTACGACAGCAGCTTTTCCATGGGCTGACCGTTTTTTTTCGTACATCCCAAGAAAAAACGCTGGCAGCATCACCGCCATCATGCCGAGGGTGGCGGCAGTGTTGCCGCCGGAGTCCCGGAGAACAAAAAAAAGCGGCACTCCAATGAGAGCCGCTGTGCCGAAACAAAGCAGTTGCCGTTTCGTCAGGTTGAATGCGACCTTCGATTTTACTTTCGTCAGGTCACGGGGAACGGAAATATACGCAGCCAATAAAGCACCTCCTTTAATGCGCTCCGAGAACGGATTTTGTCACGGAACTGGTCTTGAACAGGCTGAAACAGAGCAGAACAGTGTAGCCTACAATGCTCCAAATGGAGTTGATGGCGTCCCCGGAAATTGCCACGCTCTGGATCAGCACGGCATAAATTGCCACGCAGATGAGGATGAGAAAGCCCTGAAAGCCCAATGCGAACAGGCATTTCAGGTAGTTCTGCCCCATGTGCGATTGCTCGTGGTTGCCGAAGGTCGCCATGGGGATGGGCGCAAGGCTCACCATGCAGTAGATTTCAATCATACGCCCGTAGACGATGACAAAAATGATGATGCTCAATATCCGCATGGTGATGCCGATGAAGAAACTTTGCAGGAACAGCCCGAACAGAGGCCCTACATCCATCTGCATCAGGCTGGCTTCCAACATCGACAAGCCAATGTCGTTGACACGGGTGTTTCCGGCAATGATGCCGCTGGAATCGGACACAACTTTCTGCGTAAGGTCAAAGACTGCCATCACAATATCAAAAGTATTGCTGATGAGCCACACCGAAACAGCGGTCTTAAAAATCCAGCGCATGATGAGTGCCGGTTCAAACTGTGCCATATTGTTGTGTTCAGTAATCATTTGAATCAATTCATAGCAAGCAATGAAGGTCAAAATCACGCCTGCAATAGGCAGCACCACGTTCCGGGAGAGGGCTTCGATCATTGCGAAAACGCGCGGTTCAAAGCTGGAGGGCTTGGTGCCCACCTGCTGGGCGATATTGCCGACCTGCGTGTTCACATCATCGAACAGCCCGCTGAGATTTGACATGATGCCTGCCGTCAGGATGCCCTTGATCCAGTCGGCAATGGCTTTGAGAACGGTTTCCATTCAGCAGTCACCGTCCTTAGCTGAAGTGGTTGATGAGGGTCTTGAGCAGATTCAGGAGAAAAATAATGTGGGTCAAAAACTGCATAATAGCACCGCCTTTCATTGATGGGTGGAGATTCGTACTGCAATGCGCTCCTTGTGATAAAGGGCTGTTATCCACAGCAGAGATAGAGCGATTGCGTATGTACAGGCGGGAAACCCCGCCTGCGGCTCTTAGCCGAAAAGACCGGACAGCAGAGGAATCAGGGTGATGCCCACCAGAGCAACGCCGCCGCCAGCCATGAGCTGCTTCATGCCCTGAGACTTGGAGCCGGGGTTGTCGTTACCATAGCCCTCCAGCAGATTGATAGCACCCCACACGCCGAGACCGGCACCGAGGGCAACAACGAGGGTCTGGAGGACTTCGATAGCAGAGTTAAAGAATTCCATAGTCGTTTCTCCTTTATTTTGAAAAAATTGTAGACCGTCCGTACACACCTGAAATCGAACATTTTTGAGCCACGAACTGCGGCAGAAGTGGATTTGCTGGTGTACCTCTCTGGTCAAAAATAAAACCGCCTACCGGGTCAGGCAGACGGGAGCGAATCAGCATCAATCACAACAAATTCATCATTGGGATTGATTTTTTCTTTTCGGTTCAGATATTTTTCAATATCGAAGGTGTTTTTGGGGTCGTAGTCCGAGGTCAGCTTGTAGTTAGGGTGCTGGGTCAGGTCGTATTTGTCCGAAAGGAAGGGGCGCACACCTCGCAGCTGCAAAATACACTTGCCGCCGTCCAGCACCGCCAGCTCGTCCCGGCTCAATAATTCGTGCCCCATCTTCTGGAACGTAGTGCCGTAACTTGGGCTGTTGCCACGGGTATCCGAGGTGTTGAAGGCATCAATCGTTTCTTTCCCCAGCATTTCAGACAGGTCTTTCAGGGTGGTAGGTTCGGAGCCGCCCAGAAAAATTTGAGAATCCATGTTGCCCACGATGGTGTCCGCATTGTCCTTGTAGATGGCTTTCAACTGGCTTCTCGCCTGCAAAACAAGGCAGGCAGAGATTTCACGGCTGCGGATGGTCGCCACCAGCTTTTCCAGATTGGGAATCTGCCCGATGTTGGCACATTCGTCGATAAGACATCGTACATGAATGGGCAGCTTGCCGCCGTACACATCATCTGCTTTGTCGCACAGAAGATTGAAAAGCTGGGTGTAGACCATGCTGATGAGAAAGTTAAAGGTGGAATCCGTGTCCGACATGATGAGGAACAGTGCCGTTTTCTTATCGCCCAGCGTGTCCAGTTGCAGTTCATCGTACATGGTAAGGTCCCGCAACTCTTGGATGTCGAAGGGGGCTAATCTGGCACCACAGGAAATGAGGATGGATTTTGCGGTCTTGCCGGCAGCCAGCTTGTAAAGTTTGTACTGCCGCCCGGCAAAGCTGTTGGGCTTCTCCTTCGCCAGTTCTTCAAACAGCAAGTCCACCGGATTCTGGTATTCCTCGTCGTCCTCCAGCACCTGCATAGTGTTGAGCATTTCCAGCAGAGTAGCGAAGTTTTGCTCTTCCACCGGGGCTTCATAATGCAGATAGGCGATCAGGGCGGTGAGCAAAAGACGCTCCGATTTCTCCCAGAACGGGTCCCCGCCGGACCCTTCGCCCTTGGTGTTGGTCATCAGGGTCGTGACCAGTTTCAGAATGTCCTTTTCGCTGTGGACATAGGCGAAGGGATTGTAGCGCATACTCTTGGAAAAGTTAATTGTATTCAGGATTTTCAGCTTGTAGCCGTTCTTCAGGAGGGCGTTCCCGCACTCGACCACGATACTACCTTTCGGATCGGTGACGACATAGGAGCTGTGGCACTGAAGCAGGTTCGGTTTCAGCCAAAACCGGGTCTTTCCGCTGCCGGAGCCGCCCACCACCAGCACGTTTTTATTCCGCGCGTTCTTCGGATCTGGTGGGCGATTGCTCATCATCAGCCGTTCCGTTTTGGTCAGGATGATGTTGTCGGCAAATTTCGGAGCCATGAACGGTTCAATGTCCTTGGCGGTGCCCCACCGGGCAGAGCCGTACTCCATGCCGTGCCGGTACTTCTTAGCGTTTTTGCCACGCAGATAGACCGCTAGCCGTAGCCCTGCGCCGCAGCACAGGCCCACCAGCAAATCCAGAGGGTGCAGACTGGGCAGCGGGTTTGCAAACGCCACCGGGATGGTGCCCATCATAGACATAATGCGTTCGCCCAGTTCTTTTCCCTCGGCAAGCCGCCATGCTTCACCAAAGTTGGTTGCCACCAGTCCCAGCAAAATATAGGGCAGATACAGCGCCAGCAGCTTTGTCAGCTTTTTCGTGGTCACAGTCCACGCTCCTGTTCCTTGTGCCGGACTTTGCCGGGGAGTTCTGCCGCTGCCTGCACCAGCTCATGCAGTTTTGCCAGCACCGAGGGGCGTTTGTCCTTGTTCAGCAGGGATGCCGAATACTCCTTGAACGCCGAGTTGAAGGCTTCTGCGTCCGGGGCCTTGAAAAAGACCAGATACCGGGGCGGCACCTCAGAGCTGTCCTTGCGGATAGCATAGTCGATGCCGTACTTTTTGGCATAGCGTTCCAGCCCACGGATGCCGGTCTTGCTAATCTCCACGCTGGACACACCCCGGTTCTGCCGCAACAGAGTGCGGACGCTCTGCTTGCCTTGGGATGCTTTGGACCGGTACAGCCGAAACGCCGCCTTTACCGCCCGGAGAACGGTCCGGGCAGACAGCTTTGTGGTGGAGATCATAATGTTGAATGTCTTTTGTTCGATTTCTTCCTGCACTGCCATCACCTCCCATGCAGCAGGGTGATTTTAGCGGTCATGCTCTGCCGGGGGCTTAGTGCGGGGCTTTTCTGTGGGAGGTTCATCGGGCACCGGCAGCACCAGCAGACGGTTGCCCAATTTCAGAAAGGCTTCCGGCTGATGGAAAAGCTGCTCATACTTCTGCGCCAGTTCCGGGGTCAGGGATGCAAAATCCTCCTCACCCAGCCCCACCACGAGAAAAGTCCCGGCAACGGCATCATACATTTCTCCGTTCTCATCCCGAAGGGCACGGTTCAGGGGCAGTCCCATGAGCTTGCCGTCATCGTTATAGACGATGGCAACCGGGTCGGCAAAGGGATAACTTGCGCCGATGGAACCGCCCACCGCCTGCTGCAAGGCTTTCAGGTCGTTGTCAATCTCGACCTGCTGCGGATGCTGTCCCGGCGCAATTTTCAGCACCGACAGGGTGTTCTCTTCCATGCGAATCCTCCTTTCCATCCAGTCCGACCTCACCGCTCTGTGCCGCCTGCATTAGAGCCGCCACAAAGAAGCCGAAAATGGCACCTGCTTCAAAAAAGGCGAAACCGATAAAAAAGTTCAGCATGGCACACCTCAGTCGATGCAGATGCAGGGCAGCTTCTGATCGTCGGCCATCAGGGTGGTGCTGTGGCTTTCCAGATAAGTCTGAAAGCGGTAAATGTCCTCCACGGTCAGGGACACGATGGTACTGTGCCCATCGGTGCGGTAGAAGATGACCGGACCTGTCAGGTACTGCTTGCCTGCCAGCTTGAGGACCTGCGCCGGATTGTAGCTGATAAACAGCGGCGCACCCTTCACGGAGATCAGGGCATCGTCCTCGTCAAAACAAGGCAGAACGGAAGGGGCATCCTCCTCCATGATAATGGTCAGCTCCATGTCCGGGCCGATAGCGGCAAGGTACACATCCTTGCCTGCTGCCTCGGTCAAGCAGGATGCCGCCTGCTTCAACATGGTCAGGATGTTCACATCCACCGTGATCTGCGGAGCATGGGGTGCGGAGTGAAAAGGAATCGTATTGTTCATAGGCGTTACCTCCCAATTTTTGCAAACAAAAAAGACCCCATCGGGTCTTGCTTTACGGGTCAGCGTTCGTTGCGGCGCTGCTGTTTTTTCTGCCAAGCATCCAGAAGCTGAATGATTTTTTCTTCCATTTGCCGAGGCGTATAGCTGCGTGGAAAGTATTTTCGCAGGATGTCGTTTTTGATAGTTACGGTATCCTGCTCACTCTTCTTTTCCTGCCCCAAAATATCAAACGCCTTTTCATAGGTGAACTCACCACACTGCGCCATCTTCTTTAGTTGCTGAGCCTGCGATACAGATGGGGCATTTTGGGTACCATCCATGGCTTCTAAAAAATCCCGCTGTTGGCTTTCGTCCAAATAGGACAGTTCCACAGCGGGATTAAAGGAGATCTTCTTTTCGTCTACCATGTCCAGCAGTTCGGGGATAAGGTTGGTCAGACGGATGAAGCGGCGAATAGTATCTTTACTTACCCCAGCATCATCGCCTACTTTTTCAACAGACAACTTCTGCGCAACTTGCGTAGAAGTTAAATCTGACCTAGCACCTTGATTTTTTATTGCGTCCAGCTTCATTTTGTAGGCAAAAGCCCGTTCACTGGGCAGGATGTGTTCACGTTGGAGATTGCTGTCCACCATCAATATCACAGCAGCATCGTCCGACATCTGCCGCACAATGACCGGCAGGGTATCCAGCCCGGCAAGTTTCGCCGCATACTGGCGGCGGTGCCCGGAGATGATCTCATAGCCGTCACCGTCCGGGCGAGGGCGGGCAATCAGCGGAGCCAGCACACCGTACTGTGCGATGCTCTCCACCGTCCGGGTCATGGCTTCATCGTCCAGCACCTTGAAGGGGTGGTTGGTGAAGGGGTGCAGCGCATCAATGGGAATCTGCTGTACCTGCTCCCGCTGTTCCTCCTGTCGGTTTTCCTCGGTGGAGAACAGGTCATCTAGCCCTTTCAGAGCTAAGTTTCCGCTGTCGATCGGCATCCGCCTGCACCTCCTTTGCAAGAGATTGGTAGGCTTCTGCCACCTTGCCTTTGGGGTCATAGGCAAAGATACTTTTGCCTGCCGCACTGGTTTCTGCCGCACGGACAGACCGTGGAATGGTCTGCTCAAACACCTTCAGGTGCTTTCCGTATGCCTGCCGGATCAGATTGCTGATCTGTTTTCCGTAGTTGGTGCGGCTGTCGGTCATAGTCAGCAGAATACCCTCGATTTTCAGCTTGGGGTTGATCTGCCGCCGGACTTTTTGTACCGTCTGCAAAAGTTGTTCCAGACCCTTTGCAGACAGATACTGTGCCTGCACAGGAATCAGGGCAGCGTCTGCCGCCGCCAGTGCGTTGATGGTGAGCATTCCCAGCGAAGGCATACAGTCCAGCAGTATAAAATCGTACTCCCGCTTGGCACTGTCCAGCACTTGTTTCAGCATCTTTTCCCGGTTCATGCTGTTTACCAGAGCCACTTCCAGCCCTGCCAGTTCGATATTGGCAGGGATCAGGTCAACGCCCTCTGCATGGTGCAGAATGCCCTCGCCGGGCTGGATGGGCTGGTCGTTCATGGCTTTCTGCATCAGGGTGGAAAGGGTGGTAGGCAGTTCATCGGGCTGCTGCCAGCCCATGCTGATGATCAAGCTGCCCTGTGGGTCGGTGTCCACCAGTAGGACTTTTTTGCCCTCCATTGCCAGCCCGATGCCTAGATTTTCACAGGTGGTGCTTTTCCCTACACCGCCTTTTTGATTGGTGACTGCGATAATCGTAGCTTTCTTTGCGATAACATCACCCCGCTTTCGGTGAACCGCGCGCAAAGTCGTGGTTCGTTTTGTTCTGATAGTAGAGGTTCATGGCGGTGGGCGCATTGTAGAGCATCGCCAGCAGATACTGCTTCATGTTCCGCACCGGGGCGGTGTTTTCTGCCAGAGAATCCAGCACGAAACGGATATGGTCGGCGTTCAGCTTTTTCAGCCGACTGCGTACCACCTCGGTGGGCTTATCATCTCCGGCAATCCGCAACATCTTGCGTTTGGTGGAACAGGTATCCACAAGCAAGTCTACGATCTGGTAGATGGTGTCCTCATCGTCCGGGCAGAGCCGGAGCAGGAGGTCCACCTCCAAAGACTGATAAAAATAATCCTCAAGCTGCTCCCGGATGCCCCCGGAATAGATAGGGTCAGGATCGTTCCACTCAGTTTTATTCTTATCAGTCTTATTTGCTTGCGGTTTTGGCTGCTCCAGAATTGCGCTTTCGGCAGCACCAGAATTGCTGTTTGTGCAATTCTGTACTTGCGCTTTTGGCAGTCCAGACGAAAAGTCCTTGACGTAGATCAGGCTGGGTCTGCCCAGACCACGGCGTTTGCGCTCGATGAGGTCGATGTCCTCCAACTCCCGGAACAGCTTGACCGCCTTGTGTTCGGCGCAGCAGAGGGATTCCTGCACTTCCCGGACGGTGTAGATGATATACACCCGCCCCTGCTCGTCCAACCAGCCGTTCTTTGCAGACAGGCTCATGCGGTCCAGCAGAATGCCGTACAGTGTCCGGGCATCGGTGGAGAGCTGCCGGAAGCGGCAATCATGGAACAGTGCCTTGGGGATGCGGAAATAGGAGAACAATTCGCCCGACTGACCATAGAAGTAGTCGTAGCTCATGGTATTAACGAATCATCATCTCACGGTCTGCGGCACCTTTCATATACATGGCTTCCGCGATGTCATCCATCACCCGGAACAGTGCATCATCCAGTTCAAGATACTTCCGCCCCAGCTTTTCATCCAGCAGCCGCCGGAACTCACGTTCGATTTTGTCGCGCTCACAAGCAGCCCGCTGGTAGCGGGGCGTTTTCATCAGTTCCGTCCATATCGGACGCACCATTTTGTCGTAGTAGTTCAGCATAAAGTCTTTATCCATTGGCATCCTCCTTTTTGAAATGTGTTTTGGGCAAAAATAAAAGCGCAGCTTCTATTTAGTCAGAGTAGAAGTTGCACTTTTACGGTACATCGTATTTTATTGTGATTTGGGATGCGATACATCTGAATATGAGCTATACGCAAGAGCCTGTAATTCACCTGTCCAGTAATAACAAGTCTGTGTCAGTAATTCTTCTTGAAATGAATCTTTTATAATGCTATACTCATTTTAGAATAGGCTTCGCATAAACATACTCTTTGTAAAAATTTCCCGTGCTATTGGTTTGTCGGTCACTGATTTTTCTCTTGCATTACAAATTTTTCAGAGAGTGTATGTCCAATATTTTGAATTCGTTGCAATTTTTACTGAATCAATAAAGGAGGCTTTTCAATGAGCAATAGCGATGAAATTATTTCTCTTTATGAAAAATATGGATTTGAACTAGAAGATAATCAAAATCCAGAGAAGTATCTTGTATTTTCTCATAGAAAAGGGTATTTTCAAAATGCTGAGATTCTTTTGATTGATCCCAATTTCGATTTTCATAATTTGGAAGAAGAATACAAAGAAACCGGTTTTGCTGTAAAAATCAACAAATATTCTAGTATTGATGAAATTCACTCGCAATTGTTTGCTGGATTTTTTTTGCCGCTAAACAATTGCAAAAAACTAAAGCAAGAATATGATCGTTATGCAAGAAAACAAACTGAAAAAATTAGCTTTTGTGAATACAAATTTATTCCTTGTCGGTTTGTTGATGATAATAATGAATCTCGGAAAAATCTAATAGAATATATTTATCAACGACTGTTTGAGAAAGGACCACAACTGATTATCGTTGAAGCTGCGGCAGGTTTTGGAAAAACCAGTATCTCTTACGAATTGATAAAAAAACTATCAGTGGACTCAAAAGGGACTGTTCCCATTATTACTGAATTATCAAAAAATCGAACGGCTTCCATCTTTAAATACGTTTTATTAACTGAAATTGACAGTAAATTTTCAAGTCTTAGCTCAGAGTTAGTTACTTACGAAATAAAACAAGGAAAAGTTCCCTTGATTATCGACGGATTTGACGAGCTGCTCTCAAAATCACATGATGATGTTCAGTCGGATTTATCTGATTCTGACGAAAAAACCGCTCAAACTATGCTATCCACAATTGCTCAACTGCTAGAGGAAAAGTCTTGTGCAAAAATTGTTTTGACATCGAGAAAAAGCTCGATATTTGCTGGCAGGCTGTTTGAGGAATGGTCCGACAAATATCTTCCACATTGTCAAATTACACGAATTCAAATCATTCCGCCAGTTGTATCTGATTGGCTAGATAAATCCAAGATTGATTTACTGCATTCCAGAGGTATTATATTTGATGATATTTCAAATCCGACACTTTTAACATTCCTTTCATCTCAAAGTAACGATGACATTGCTTCTAAATTTACTTCTGTTGATTCAATTTTACAGCAGTATTTCAAAATTCTTCTTGAACGAGAACAAGAACGCCAGTCGCTCCCATTAAAAGTTGATGAACAACTTTCTCTTATGGAGAGTGTTGCTGGAACTATGGCTTCGTTCAAACAATCGACCTGCACGAGCGTCGAAATCAAAGATATTATTCGTATGTCTCTTGGTGAAGATATTCTTGAATATCTGGATCGTTATAGCGATTTTTCTAAAGAGGATGTTCCGACTGAGGACGAATTTCTGCAAAAACTTTCGCATCATGCACTTTTAGATCGTATACCAAATACATCTAACTCTATTGGATTTATAAATGATTTTATATTTGGATATTTAATTTCTGAAGCACTTACAAACAATCGACTTCCAGATCTGTCGCCCAAAGAAATCGAAGAAAAATATTGGAACCTTATGGTGACCTCTTATGGAACCTGTAGTCAAAAGAAACGAGATGCATTATATCGTATCATTACTGATAATAAGATAGAGTTTACACCTTATGAAGAGCTGCATACCGATCTTGCCCTTCTCCATAAGACGTCTCATGAATATGTTCGATGCTACTACGAATCTGTGTACTTTGGAGAAAACGTTTCACTTACATCGTCAAATTTCAAAGACTGCGTTTTTTCGTGTTGCACATTTAATTCCTGCTCTATTTCCTCTGATGCGTTCGAAGATTGTAAATTCTATGGATGTCACTTTTATGAAGTGGAAATTGTTCCCGCTAATAATCAAAAAAATTGCAATCTTATTTTTTCAAATTGTTGCGGAGAGTCGGAGCTTCGAAAAATTTCTTGTAAAGAACCGATTCTATCTTCTGTGAATACTGAAACTGAATACGAAAAAAAGGTTCTTGAACAATATTGGCGTCCGGGCAGTGATCATGCTGACAGAAGAAGACTCTTCTCGACTTTGTTTAAAGGTTATGCACAGCAGGATTACGATGGAATATCCGAAGCAATAGACCGTCTTTACGGAAAGGAAATACTGCTACACAAAAGTAATTGCATTGAATTGAATTTTGAAAAAATGTCGGAGATTAGAGAGATTCTTGGGAGATAAAACAAATGGATATTGATATGCTTGAATTGCCTAATAGACCTATGAACGATCTTATTAGTGGCATTGAAATGTATCTTCAAAAAGCTGGTTTATATTTTAGAATCTTTGGGCGAATTAAATCGCCTGCCTCTATTGCTGAAAAGATCAAGCGAAAGGGATATTGTAAGACTGGAGGTCATATGCAAGACCTTATCGGTATTCGTATTGCATTGTATTTCTCAGACGATGTTTCTCTTTGTCAAAAAATCATAGAGAAATATTACACGATTAACAATATTTCAAAAACAGATATTGAACCCGATAAATTTTCTCCAGAAAGACTTAACCTTGTATGTTGTATGCCAGATGATATTGCTGACCAGTTTGATTCGCTTCTATGGGATGAATATCCTATCGACAGAACTTTTGAAATACAAATACGGACGATTTTTTCAGAGGGATGGCATGAAGTAGAACATGACATTCGATATAAAAGTCTCGCAGATTGGAAAGAATATCCTGAATTGTCAAGAAATTTGAACGGTGTATTTGCCACGCTTGAAACTTGTGATTGGGCAATTCTCTCGCTTATAAATGATCTGGCCTATCGGCAATACAAACGCAACCAATGGGCACAAATGATAAAGACAAAAATGCGGATTCATTTACAAAATGATTGTTTTTCAGAGCGTATCACAGATTTTTTGAATGAAAATCCAGATGTTGGAAAGAAACTTTATAGGGCAGACAGAGAACAGGTCTTGCTTTTTATGGTGTTTGACCTTAAAAAGACTATTCCATTAACTCTAGAAAATCTTGTTTACATAATCAATGCTTCTACTGTTAAAGATTCCACGCTTGCAAACCTCGCGCCTAAAATGATTCAGTCCAGACTAAGCGAATATTTTAATTGAATTCCTGTAAGAAAATGTGAAAAAGCGCAACATCTATTTGGTCAGATTGACTAGAATAGCCGTTGTGCTTTTTCATTTGGATATTTGAAATGGATTTATTTATTGTTCTGTGCACTGCCTTAGAACATCGCAGAACGCCATCTCATCGTCTACGGCAGCGATTGCAGCGTTGATCAAGGTTTCTCGGTCAGTATTGCCCCAGTTGATATGCAGTCCATATTCTAACGCCATGCAGCGAATCAGCTCACGGGTGCTGCGGCCATTTCCCTCGCGGAAGGGATGGATGATGTTCAGTTCTGCCATCGTCTGCGACAGATTCTGAATCTGCTTTTCTTCATCTTGTTCGGCAAGCAGCTTCTTGGAGTGAATGTTTTTGAACACACGCTCCAATTCTCGGTCAATCAAATCTGGCGGGTAGAACATCGTGTCACCCTTGCTGATTTGTTCCTTGCGGATATGTCCTGCAAAGGGGTACACATCTTCAAAAAGGAAACGGTGAATCCGAAACAGGTGAGTTTTGGTAAAACGTCCCTTGATTGGCTCCTGCAACAGAGCCATCTGTTTAACCGCCGTAAATTCTTCTTCGGCCTGTTTCAGTTCTGCTTTGTCATGGATATTCAGCTTGTTGATCAAAACATCCGTATCGGGGTAGCAGTACATGGACTGCACCGTGGTGTAGACATCATATTTTGAGAACATAATCAGCCTTTCTTGACATACTGCATCTAGTTCATATGTAACACTTCACGTTATACCAACTGTTACAAACAAATTAAAGTCATGGGCTAAGTCTATAACAGTGTTTTTAAAGGAATCAATATCATTCTCAATTTCGATAATTGTATCATCAGGGAGAAAATCTGCACCCGGAGTATTTTCTTTTTTGATTTTCTCAAATTTTGCGCTTGTTAAGTCTTGAATATCCATACAAAGATACCAAGCTTCAGAAAGTGACATTACTAAAGCATATCTGCTGGAACCTTTTTCTGTCCGAAATGCTTTTATTAGTGCAATTAATACTTTGCAAACCGAGCAGTAGCGTTCATACAAGATTCCTTGTTTATGATAATGCGTATGCTGCCGTGTGTAGAGAATTTCTTTGTAAAAAGTTTCTAGTCTGTCTATTTGTACCTTATGGTGGTTGTAAAATTTCTCCGTGAAATCCAAGAATTCCATTTCATCTGTTTTGTTTGTATCGTTAACTCCAAAAATTTCTTGAAGATCAACACAATATCCGTTTTTGTCAGGATGTTTTGCGGGCATGGCAATATTATATCCACAATCGTTTCGTACCAACTCATTATCAGAACTTGAATAATACCGCACACCGATGTAATCTGTACTGTTTTTTATCCAAATCATAAGCATTTGGGGAATAATATAAGCTTCAACAAACGATTTTCCCTTTTCTTTTGCAATGACTGAACAAGAAGCAATCAGTGGAAGGATAAAACAATATCCTCTGGCAAAAGACTTGCGTTCATCTTCCGTCCAACGATCTTTTGGAAGTTCAGAAATAAGACTACGTGTCGATGTTAAAGGATTGAGATCTAATTGAATCAATTTTTTGTCATGCTTGACGGCCTCGAATTTCGCCCATTGAAATGAATCAGGCATTTCACACTCATACCATGCTACTCGTTTAGCACTTGCCATATAGCTACATGGCATTCCGGGAACACTAAATCGATTTGCAGATGCCAAGTATCTTAAATTGCATGGAATGTGCAGGAATTGAAGTCGGTTATATTTATTATTTCCCGCTATAATCCGATAGTATGGAATAGCATCAGCCACATAAGCACTTGACTGCCCAACTGGAGCGGTCGGCAGATGATTCTTCGCACTATCCATGGCCTGATTGAAAATATTAAAAGCTTCGATGTAGCGGTTATCTACATAAAGCTCATACGCTTGCATCAGTCTATCAGAAAAAATTTTAATTTGTTCTTTTTCTTCAGAGGTCATGAAGGTAGTTATCATGATATTCCTATTGTAATCATCCATCCAATTCTTCAAGCACTCATAAACTGTTTGCATACCTTGGTCTAGCGGAAATCGATATTCTTTTATCCATGAAAGCTCACAGTTCCAATCAAATGCACTTGGCATATTTAATCTCCTACATTTTTCCACCTATTTATCGATGCGGAGTCTGTTCAGCCCTTCTTCTCGTACTTTGCGCGCAGTTCATTCACGACCTGCTGATAGCTGGCCTGACCGCTGCCAATGCGGTCAAGGTTGCTGCGTGTATCTTTGCTGATGGTCATGCCCTCAATGGCAAAGGTTCCATACACATTGCGGAGGTTGCTCTTGTGCTGGGCAGGGGTAGTATACTTGACGCTCATGGTTTGGCCTCCTTCTGATTTACATGATACTATATAAAGTTTATCGTGTATGCGTACTCTTGTCAATCTATAACTTGTTGTCAAATGTAAAAAGCGCATCTTCCATTCATTCAGAGCAGAAGTCGCGCTTTTACGGTACATCGTATTTTATTGTAAATTGGGATGCGATACATCTGAACCCCATGTGAGCTATATCTCAAGGGCCTGTAGCTCACTTGTCCGCCAATCATATTACGCCCCAAACAGCTTCATCTTGAAAATCAGCGGCTTGGAGACCATACTTGCGAGCGAGAAAGGTCGTTTGGATGGCAGGACATTTTATATAGACGAATATACGTTGATTTTTCTTTTCTCACAGTGCATAAGGTGTGCACAAAAGCGAGACTGTTGGGAGAGCGTTCGGTTCGCATCCGAGAGGTCAAGGGTTCGAATCCCTCTAGGTCCACTTTTAGCAGCAGCGTAATTTTAACGCTGCTGCTTTTCTTTTGCGTACACATAAGTCACACGCCGGCTTTGGGACCCAGAGGGATTCGAACAGCACGGCCCTGCTGCAGGCAGGGCAAGCTGCCAGCCCGGTTCCCAGAACTATAAGCAGGAGAAGCGAAGCCGTCCTTATTTTCTGTTTCATTGCAGGGTCTCCTGTTCTTTATCCAGTTATCTAAAAATTGCATCTGCTCTTTCGTATGAAACCAATGCTCTCCGCCCGGCATAACGGTCAGCTCTGCGTTGTTCTTTTCCGCAAAGGCTTTTATGGTTTCCATAGAGGTCAGAGCATCCTTTTCCCCATACAAAATGCGGGTAGGGATTTTCCACGGAATCGGATGCTCTCGGACATAGCAGAGATATTTCCACGACAGCGTTTCTCCAAATGTTGTGGGAATTTCCAGTTTCTCTGCAAGTTCTGCTTCGGAGACGTCAGCCCATTGCATCATGTTGCAAATCAGTTGCTCCATATCGACTACTGGAGAAATAAAATAAGCGGTATCCACCAATTTCTCATTCAACGAGGACAAAGATAAAAACGCACCAATGCTATTTGCCACCAGTGTGAGCTTCCCGCAGCGTTTCCGCACTGCCGTAAAAAATCCGGAAAATTCCTCCGTGGCTTCCCATGGAGATCGTGCGTGGTAGTCGAAACCAATTACTTCACAATTAGGGAATAGGGCTTTATAATGCTCGGCCTCTTGTGCCGAACCGCCCTTTCCGTGAACATATACAACAATTTCTTCCATATAAAATCCTCCAAAAAACGCAGCGCACCCCCATTCTATGGGCTGCACTGCGTCTGCGCGTCTGGCGTCTTGCTTGATTCAATTATTCTGCCGCCAATTTCAAAAATTTCTTGTCCGACTGGATGCTCTGGGTCACAAACTTCCCATCCCGGAACAATGCGTATGTTGTGACCGGTGCAGGCACATTCTGGGCCGTCTCTTTCTCGGTGATGTGAACGGCTTTGAACGGGATTCCATGTTCCTTTGCGACCTCCTGCACCTTTGGCACCCAATAATAGGTGTAGGGGCACTGGTCGGTATAGTAGAGGACAAAGCCGTTTTCCTCCACCTTGGGATGCTTGGCACAGTCCTTGAATTTTGGCGGCCGGGCATTCTCTGCAAGGGGCAGATACATGAGGTTGATGCCGCAATCGGAGATGTCTGAGACCTGGAAGCCCTTATGGGTCAAAAACTTGGAGTCGGCGAGATAATCCCGTTTGCGCCCCTCGGCACACAGGATGCAAACGCCGTTTTTGCCCTGCGCCTTGGCATCCCGAAGGCATTCTTCCAGCAGCTCGCTGGAATAGCCGTGACCTTTCAAGGAACCGGAGACCCACAGACAGTTGATATAAAGCCAGCCTGCTGCATCAATGGGTACCCATGCGTTTTCTGCCGGGATGTACTCGATAAAGCATTTGCCGCGCTCTGCACTGCGGTAAAAAACAAGTCCCTCCTCAAAGCGCTGCTTGAGCCATTCTTTCTTGGCAAGGCTCTGTTTGCCGGACATGGCACAACAGATGTGTTCCCTGTCGATGTTTTCTTTGGTAACTCTGATATAGTCCATCGAAGCACTCTCCCCTATCTTTGTACTTTTTCATGCCTTCTCCGGCACAGTTTCTTCCAGGTTTCCATCTGTGCCGCAGAGCACTTCTCCGACACAGCGACCTTTTCGTTTTTGGCTGCGGCTTACCGCATCCGTCCACTCGCGCCTTTGCGTACCCAGACGGCCACCGGCTCGTAGTCTTCCAGCAGGCCCTTCTCCCATGCGTCGGCCACGATATTGCCAAGGAAACCACAGCCCACGATGCCAAATTTCGTTTTCATGTTTCCGTTTCTCCTTTTTCCCGCCGGGTTGGCTGATTTTTTTCCAGTATACCATACCTTGTGCAGAAAAGCAAAACCCGGCGTTTTTCATAGTTTTTTTGTCATTCACGCACGAAAAGCAGCATTTCATGCAGTTTTGCTTGCTTGACTCCCCCCAGAAATGCTATAATTGTATCAATCGAACGTCCATATTTTTTCAACATCCAAAGGAGGTTTTTGTATGCTGTCTTATCGTAAGCTTGCGATGTGTGTTCTGGGTCGCCCCCTCCATACGGGGGTGGGGTATCAATTTACCCCGTCCGGCCTCTCAGCGGGCAGCGGCGTTTATCCTGACCGCCGCAATGCTCACCACCCTTGCCGCCCCGGCCTTTGCAGGGACATGGTACATCGAGGATGGTAACATCACGATTTCGGCGGGTACTGAGGCCGGCACCAACAAGGTGGAGCAGGCCGGCAAAGATACGGTTGACAACGATAAAGACACCATCATCACAAATCAGAACAAGGACACCGCTTCTTCCAACACCGTGACCATCGACGCCGGGAGCGATAAGGTCGAGGTCACACTCAAGGATGTGAACATCGACACCAGCAGCCGGAACAAAGCCGCCGTAAGCGTGACTGGCGAGGGCGATACCAATATCGAGCTGGATGGCGACAACGAGCTGCAAGGCGGCAACAGACACGCCGGTCTTGAGCACAATCAGACCGTAGACAGCAAAGGAAATGTGACCAGCGGCAAGCTGACCATTCAGGACGACAACGATAACGCTGGCAGTCTGACCGCAACGGGTGGATACTTTGGTGCTGGTATTGGCGGCGGTAGTGCAAAAGCCGGTCAAGTTACCATTACTGGCGGCACGATTACTGCTATTAGTGGGGATGGAGCCGGTATCGGCGGCGGTCAGGGAAACATGGGCAGTAATGCCGGTAACGCGGACATTGAAATAAGCGGCGGCACGATTGAAGCGACCGGTGGTTATACTTCTGCCGGTATTGGCGGCGGTTGTTATGGAGATGCAATCATCAAGATAACCGGTGATGCTGTCATCAAAAACGCCACCGGAGGCGATTTTGGCGCAGGTATCGGCGGCGGTGGCGGCGGAAAGGGTGACATAACCATCTCCGGCAACGCGAAAATCGAAAATGCTCAAGGCGGCTATACCGGTTCTGGTATCGGCGGCGGGTACGGTGCAGAAAACGACAAAGACGGCAACGGCAACCAGATCACCATCAAGAGCAACGAGAGCGGCGCACCCACTGTGAATGCGACCGGCGGCGCAGCCTTGACCGATGAAAACGGCAATAAAGCCGGTCCCGGCGGCGCAGGCATCGGCAGCGGCTTAAGCGACGCAACCGCTAAAATCACCATTGAGGGCAAAGTGACCATCGTTGCCAAGGCGGGCGAGGACAATGCCGCTATTGGCGACATGAACGGCGAGCAGGAGTTCAACGGCCTCGACGGCTCCATCACCCGCTACGACTCCGTGGGCAACGACATCACCCTTCCCACCGACCCCGGCTACCCTGTCCCTGCGGACACCTCCTCTTCCGGCGGCGGCGGCTCTGCGGACGCCTCTGTGCAGGAGTCGGTCTTCCCGGGCCTCGTCGTCACCGACAAGGACGGCCAGCGCATCTCCTACACCAGCACCCAGAGCGGCAATACCCTCACCGTCTGCGTCGGACGGCTCACAGCCTCCTTCCGCATCTCGCTGGCCGCGCTGCGTCAGCTGCGGGCTGAGGGCATCGAGACCATCACCTTCCAGACCATCCTCTGTAGGATAGTTCTCGGAGGTGACTTTTCTGACATTGTTACTCGATGGCATCCAATGGGCCGATAAAGCGGTAGAAAATCTGGATTTTCTGGACGTATTCGCCATCGACCTTTTCCGCTTTGGATACCAGAATCTTGTCAATCAGCTGATGCAGAATCTTATAGTTCAGTTCGGTGATGCCAGCGTACTTGCTGACTTCATCAATAAAATCCTGAATCTTGTCCAGCTGACCGTGTTCAGCACGGCCTTCCCGCTCGTACTGCTCAATCTTCTCGGTCAGTTCAGCCTGTTCTTTGTCGTAGCGATCTGCAAGCATTTGAAAACGTTTCTCCGGGAGAAGTCCCTTTGATACGTCCTCATAAAGTTTTGCATACAGGTCTTCGATTTCTGCGATTCGTGCTTTACACTGCTTCAAATCCCGTTTGTGCTGCGCCCGGTCAGAGGACATCCGGAGGTGCATCTGATTTGCAATCTTCTTCACAAGGGCTTCCCGATTGCTCACAGCGGCCTTTGCGTGTGCCTGAATGTCCGCAAGGACAGCTTCATGCAGAACACGGGCTTCCAAGTTGTGAGAGTCACAGGCTTTCGCACCATATTTCCGATAAGTGCTGCAACAATAAAAGGTCTGATCCAGAACACTGTTACGTTTGCGCCTGTGCTCAACCTTGACTAACATCGTTCTGCCGCAGTCTGCACAGCGGACGATGCCTTTGAAGATATTGTCGTAGTCGGTCTTATCGCACATAAAACTACTGGAACGGCTGTAAAGGATTCGCTGCACGTTCTCCCAACGGTCTTGTGGGATGATTGCTTCATGTGTATTCGGAACGATAGCGCGTTCTTCAAAAGGAATATAACGCCGCTTTTTGGATTTCATGGACACGGTGGGCTTGGCTTCATAGATGATGTGTCCGGCGTAGACCGGGCTGTGCAGAACCTGACTGATATAGGCACTGTCCCAATCATACATCTTTTCATCATCAATAAAGCGGCCAAACATCTCTTTCTTGTAGTAACACGGCTTCAAGACTTTTTCATCGTGGAGCCGCTTGGCGATGCGGTGAAGCCCCAGCCCTTCCTCTGCCATTGAATAGATATACTCAACAACGGGGGCGGTGTTCGGGTCGATCACAAGGTGATTGTGGTCGGCAGGGTCTTTCTGGTAGCCAAACGGTGCGCCGCTGGAGATATACTTTCCGCTTTTCTTGCGTGTCCGAAGGGCACTCTTGATTTTTCGGGAAGTGTCTTTGGCGTACATTTCATTGATGATGTTTCGGAACGGGGCAATATCCATCTGAGATTGCTCGTTGGAATCATAACCATCGTTGATTGCAATATAGCGGACACCGTGTTCAGGAAAGAAGATTTCCATATACGTTCCGGTTTCGATGTGGTTGCGTCCAAGTCGGGACTGGTCTTTGGTAATGACTGTTGCCACCTTTCCTTCCCGGATATCATCCAGAAGTTCCTGAAAGGCAGGGCGGTCAGAGTTCGTACCGCTGTAACCATCATCAACATAGTACTGGCAATTCCCGAAACCGTTGCGTGTGGCATACTCCATAAGCATCGCCTTTTGAGTGCGGATGCTCAGGCTTTCGCTGTTTGAACCGTCATCTTTTGACAGCCGGCAGTATAAAGCAGTTACTTTTTTGTCCTTTTCCATGTGTACCTCCATAATGGAAAAGAGACCTCATCAATCACATTGTAGCGGATGCTGCGTGATGATGCAAGCCCTTTTCCGCAGTAAAACGTCCAATTAGCCAGCGGCGAGATACGATTCGGCAGTTTTACGAATTTCTTCTTCCGCAAGCCGCTGAAAAAGCGTATTCATCGGCACATTGCCGATATAATGGCGTTCCACGATCAGGCGCACGGACTTCGGACTTCTCGGCGCACGTTTGCGTGTGGTGGGCTTCTTCTCAGATTTTTCTTTGTTCAAGGGCAGACCTCCTCATTCATGTGGTGCAAATACGGAAAGGAATGGATGGATTCTATTCGTTTTTCTCTTTTTGTTTTATTACGTTGGTTAGGTGAAAGTTTTCTTTGATACAGTCTTAAAGGCTGCTATACTGCATAGGAAAAATATCTTTTGCGGATGCCATTAAGAATCTGCATCACAGAATCGTGATTTTGGCGGTTCTTGAATCGTGAAAAACGCAGAACTATTCAACATTTGGAATTTTCACAAAGATGTGATTGGGCGAAGAAAACCGCGTTCGTCTGCGCTCAATCAATCCCGCAGCGTCCAATTCCTTAAGCGCACTGGAAACACTGACAGTGCTGCGCCCTAGCTGCTCAGCCAAAGAGCAAATCGTAAAAATGACAAACACGAAACCACGTTCATCTATCCAGAGATTTTTCTGCGAGAGCGTGGCACGGTCGAGCAGCAGCACATAAGTCATTTTTGCAGTCTGGCTCAGGTCAAGTTCCAAAAGGAAGCGTGGGTATGGGAGAAACGGCGGCAGCAGAGTTTGCGTGGTAAGATATTCTGAAATGTTGATCACCTCCAGCTGAAGCAGAAATCAGGAACAAAGAGTATGTAACGAGAATTGGTGGGTTCCAATTCTCCAGTCGCAGAAAAGCACGAAACAAGTGCTCAACTGCGTTAATAAGTTAAGGTCTCCCATATTGGTCCTCGACTTCCCTAGGAGTGGGGAATCGTCCGGCGGCGGGCTTGCACCGCACCATTGGCATTTCAGCCACCCCGTCTTCGTTATGACCGGGCTGCGAGTTACAGAAGTACCTTTTGTGAAGTACCGGACGATTGAACTATTCACTTGTCAAGGAACATATGGAAGATTTCTGGACTTTGACGGACGAAAAACATCCTTCTACTTGGTAGCCGATGAAAAAGGCCATTTCGTAGCATTGCAAGCAATTTTGTAAACAAAACGTCATAATAGTCCGAGAATGGTCTTGAAAAAGATGCCCTACACTTGGTAGGCATCGAGAACGCCTGTTTCGTAGCATTGGTGAGAAACTTGTAATTGAATTGTAATTCTTGAGACCAAATCTCCGCTTTTGAAAAAATCCTCTCAATAGATAGGCAACGAAAACAGCCCAAAGACAACCATCTTTTTGAGAATTAACAAAAAGGTCACAAATGACCGGCTTTCAAAGAGGCGCTTCTACTATTAACAGAAAAAGTGGCCTAAAATGGGGGGTGTTGGAGAAAATTTCTGCCTTAAAAGTACGCCTCTACTCACTAGCCAGCGAGAATAGCCAAAAGCCGGCAAAAAAACAAATGAATTATGTACTTCTGCCACTGATTGCAACGGCATATCGGTGACAGAAAGATCGTTTAGAGCGATTCTTCGCGGTTTGGGGTGGTGGAAATCGTTTTGTAGTTAGACTTTTTCTGCTGAAGCTGCTCCAGCTTTTTCAGCACCGATTCCTTCTCCGGGGTCTTGCCGCCCGGTGCGGAAAGCTGCTGCTTATTCAGCACCCTGTCAATATACTTGCGGATATTTTTCAGTGCGGAGATGTCCGGCTGCAAGGTTTCCAGTTGGGTGCGCAGTTCTGCGCTGCTGGATTGCAGCGCAGAAAATTCGGCATCCAATGCCGAAAAATCCACCGCTGTGCTGCCGTTCAGCTTCATCAGGGTGCGGACAGCTTTATTAAAGGTGTCCAGCTCCTCTTTGTGCTGGGCGGCATAAGCGTCCTTGGTCAGCTTGAAGTTCTTCTTGATAAAGGTGTCGTGGATAGGTTTCAGCTTGGCATGGACGGCGGCAGCGTCCTTGATTTGGGCGATTGCCCGCATACGGTTTTCGTTCTGCTTCAACTGCCTGCGGAGAGGGGCGGCGGTCTGGTTCAGGTTAGAAATTGCAGTGTCCAAATCCTCAACGGTGTTCAGAGAATGAGTTTTCAGGTAGTCCACCGCCCGTTTGACTTCCTCAAAGTCTCGGACAGTGCATTTCAGTTTTGCCTTGCCAGACCAATCGCTGCGCTGTTCGTTGCGGAGATTGAAGTAGTCCACCAGCAGATCGGACAGCGTGGGCTCCTTCGCCTTTTCCAGAGCGTCCAGAAGAAGCTGCTTCTTTTCATTCAGGTCTGCAATCCAGCGTTGCAGCCCACGGATGGCGCTGCGGATGGACTGCATCAGGCTGTTGGCTGCACGAATGTCCCGGTTCAGGTTTCCGAGAAAGGTTTCCACTCCACGCTTTTCCATCTGGTGCGCAGCAGGGCCGAGATGCACGGTCGGTATCTGCTGGATGCCCTGCCGCTCAAAGGAGCGCAGGTCAACACGTTCCGGTCTGCCAGCTGCTTCCAGATAGCGGTTGGTGATGGTTCCCCAGCTGTGCCGCCAGACCTCGGCGTACTTCTGGTCGTTCCAGTCCACCGTGTTTTCCTTGTGGCACTTCCAATTCCCGGATGGAAGCTGGATGCGCTCACCGTTTTCGTCGAGGTCGTAGACCTTTCGGGCTTTTGGAAGCCACTTGCCGTGTTCGTCCATTGCCCGGAGTGTCAGCAGAATGTGGGCGTGTGGGTTCCCATCTCCCTTGTCGTGAATGGCAAAGTCGGCAATCATGCCCTTGGCAACAAACTGCTCCTGACAAAATTCTTTTATCATGGACAGATACTGCTCCTGCGGCACCTCCACCGGAAACGCCAGCACGATGCGGCGGGCAAGCTGGGAGTTCCACTGGTTTTCCACGGCTTCCACGGCGTTCCAGAGGGTGGCACGGTCTGCATATCCGGGCGGCGCATGGGACGGCAACATGACCTCGGCATGGACAAGCTCTTTCTTCTTGTTGTAGAATTTGGTTTTCTGGTCATACTCGCTGAACAGCCGTTCGCCGCTCTGGTAAGCGGCCCCGGCAACGGCGGACTGCCCTTGGCTACGCTTGACGATGGTAATTTTGAAATGCGGACACGGAATAGGCATCACCTCCAAACAAAAAGACCGCCCAGCAAGATTGCTCTTGTGAACGGTCTGGAATCGTATTCGGTTGTGCTCGCCGCCTTAGACCGGAGTGCCGTGCGCTTCGGTCTTAGGCGGGAACCGCAAAAGGATAGCTGCAAAGCAGCGCAAGGAAAATGCAGTTTTCCTTGGGATGGAATCGGGCTGGCGCGCAAACGCCAGCTTCGATTTCATCGAGCCGTCTGCAAGACCGCAATTTCACACAAAGGGGTCCCCGGAAAAGCATCGAAGATAATTTTATGGGGAAGAGGAGGAACTGCGGAGTGAATGAGCATTTGTGCTTTTGCACAGATGCGAACGACACGCAGCAAGTGACGACGAGGTGTATAATTGCGCCCTTTATTCTAAAGGGTTCGGAACGCTGCGGCTCTCGTGCAGGTCGTGAATCATCTTTGCAAGAGCCAGCGCAACTTCTGGTTGACGGAATGCAATTTTCAGCAGCTCCATCACCTGATCGTTGGTGAGATCTTCTGGTGCAATCAGAAAACTTTCCAGCATTCCGGCACGGGTACACAGACGATGCACACGGGCTTTTCGGGTCAACTCCGGTATCTGATGTTCCAGAATTTTCTCACGGTGCTTGTAGTAGCGAAGCTGCTGCTCCGCTTTGGCTTTCTCGCTGCGGAGGTAGGCAAGGTCAGTTTTGGGTTGAGTCATGGCATCACGCTCCTTTACAATATTAGTGGTATTCGACATTTTTATTGGTTCGTGGTACACTACACACAATCAATGTAGATAGAGGTGATTGCGTTGCTTGCGTTATATCTAAGTGTGCTTGATGATCGAAGCTTTGAAGAAGAGTTTACCGAGGTATACAATACATACAAACGGCTGGTTTACCATACCGCTTACAAAATCATGGATGATTCGTATTTGGCAGAGGACGTGCTACAAGAGGTGTTTTTGTACGTTGCAAAAAATTTTTCTAAAATTCATCGAGAAAACTGTCACGAACTCGCTGCCTATCTCGTTAGTTGTAGTAGAAGCCGTGCGTATGATCAGCTTCGCAAGCGGCGCGAAGAATCGCTGGAAGAAATCCCAGATATTGAGGATAATGCGCCAGTGCCAGATGATGCAATAATCAGTGTTGACAATATCGAGAGGTTGACAGAACTGATTGGACAAATGAAACCGAAATATCGTGACCCATTACGCCTTTTGGCAATGGGATATACAAATCGTGAGATTGCGAAATCGCTGGGATTAACGGACGAAGTGGTACGAACACGGCTCTTTCGAGGGAGAAAACTATTATGGAAGGAGTTGAGTAACCATGAGTGAGCAGACAAACATTTCATTTGAAGCGGCCTTGATGATTGCACTTCGTGCAGATGCACAAAAGGAACTGGATACACTGCCAACACCAGAACAACTTGAAGAACTTTACCCGGATACTTCTCAATGGGATGAACGAATGGCAGTGGCATTACGGAGGAAAAAACACCGTCCGATGTTGAAACGGGTGTTGGTTGCAGCCTTGACGCTGGTGGTGCTGACCCTTGGCGCACTTGCGGTCAGCGCAGACTTCCGCAAGGCAGTCTACACGATGATTCAAAAGTTTCTGCCCATTGAGATGCAGTTGACTTATCAGGTGGATGGCGAACCGCTGGAACGATTGCCGGATGGATACAGCGATCATTATGTGCCGGACGGCTTTGAAATGGACAATGCGCAGAAATTTGAACGAGCAGAAAACTTTTTACATGTTTACTCGTCAAAAGAAGCAGAAGAAAGCTACACTGTCCGTTGCTCAATTATCCAGCCGGGGCAGCAGTCCCTATTTGATAATGAGCATACAGTGTACGAAACCGTAAAGGTCGGAGAAGCAGATGGTGTACTTGGAACCAGTACGGATGAACATGGAAAGAATGTTTATACTCTAAGTTGGGAACATCGGGGGATTACACATACCGTTATGGGAAACATTCCATACGATGAGATTATGAAAATTGCAAAAGGCATCCGATAAGAAAGCCGGGCACTTGTGAGAGTTCACAAATGTCCGGTTTTCTTTTTGTCTGAACTTACAAAGATGGAAAATTTGAAAAAATTTCTCCTGAAAATTGAAACGAAGCGGATGCGAATTACGTTGATTATACAAAGGCTCTTGATAGGAGCGAAAAAACGGAGGTGTATGTCTATGTCGAAAAAGCGTTTGTTGTCCATTGTTATTTCAGCGGTGATTCTCTTGAGTTTTGCTTGCACCGCAATGGCCGTTGAAAAGTCTGAGCGGTATGTAGGCGATAGTACGGTCAACGGATCTATTTACCAAACATACTATCAAGTTGATGCCCAGACACGAACTGGAGTAAAGAAAATCAGCGTTTCAGGCGTTCTCTATGAAAAGGGAACAATTGGAACATGGCAAAAAGTAAGCAGCTGCTCAAACAGCAGCACGACCTCAACCTGCGTGGGGAGCGGTAACTTTAACACTAAGCCTGGAAAATCTTACAGGCTGGAGTATTCTGCAACCTTTAGCTATTCCGATGGGCGGAGTGAAACCATTACTGGAAGTACCAGTAGATAAGTGAAGCTTGTTATATATTTCAGCAAGTTAGAAAGGTGTGAGGTAATTATAAAGGCGAGATCAACGCACGTTATCCGATACCTAGCTATAGTCGCACTGTGCTTGCTTTTGGGCTTTATGCTTGGAAGAAAAAGCAAATATGAAAAACGAGATTATTTGAAACAATTCAAAATTGGAAAAGCAACATACTCTGAATCGTTGATATATGAGGCTTATGGCGGATTGCAAAATGATGGGATAATGTTAGCGGTATACTACGATGTGGATGCAACCAAGATTGTTCATCAACTCGATTCATGGGAGAAAATTAATGATTCCCCAACTATATCTTCTATATTAAAAAATGTGTCGTCATATTTTGGATTGGATTTTAAGATTCCTGAAATTGCAAGTGGAAATTTTTTTCTTTATGATAATAGTCAACATAAGGAACTATGCTCGGAAGCCGAAATGAATACATTGCTTTTACATTCTGAAGATGTGAATTTTAGTCTCGTTGTCTGGGACGATGAGAAGCACACAATTTATATAGTAGAGTACAGAATTTAAGGAGGTTCGTTATGAAGAGGTTCGTATCATTAGTTCTTTCGGTGTGTTTTTTGTTTTCGATAAATACTGTGTCTTATGCTGCTAATACAAGCAGCCGTAAAGCTAGCAATCCTGTTATTCAAAGCATGAATGATAAGTATCATGTTGATTTTTCGGGAATGTCGATAGATGAATTAAATAAGTTTATCGATAAGATGAAAGATGAAGATCAAACACGCGCATCTGGAAATTTGTTAAATAATACACAGCTTGCATGGTTGGCAGCTGCGCAAATTGCACGGGATAAGGGATATGAATGTGCGGCTCTTATGGTTGAATTCTCTGTATATAATATTGACTATTCTGAGAGTGTGACGGACTCTTCGACGCCATTGCTTGACAAGTTAAACACGACAACAGTTTTTAATAATTATAAAAACAAAGTACTTAATAGTGGCTTGAAAGATTTTAGCGGAGGAAGTTGGTCTTTTACAATTCAAAAGTCTGATAATGCAGATTTATTCTATGCATTGCATAGGGTAAGCACCTCTGGAACAGGCTTCATGATTGGTAATTCTATAATGTATTATTTGATTACCGTTCATGACACATTTGATTTTGCATATGACAACAACTATGACGACTTGTTTACTACTACAGTGAACAATTGGGCTTGGTTGTGCCAGCAGACGCATGTGTTGAATCCCATAGAGATAAATCTTAGCACGGCTATTGGATAAAAAATCAGTGGTATTTATTTTTTACGAAAGTAAAAGTTGAAACCTAAAATAAGGATGGCTCTAACGTATGAAAAATTTTACGGAGGCGTTTCCAATGCAGAGCAACTGATGTATAAGAAATCTTGTGTATACTCTAAAAGTAAAGAAGGAAAATTAAAATGGCTAGTGAAAAAATATCTCGTAGAATTTTTTTTGAAAGCAAGTGGGATTGTGGCTCTTTCTTCAATGGAGCTTAACTCTGGGCTGACTGCTTTTGCAGATAATCAAAGTGATGGAAGAAAATCTCATATCGAGAGATACCATAGATACGATTTTGATACAAAAGAAGAATCTATAGAGGAAATTATAGTTGAAACCAATTCCTTCACGGATGGAGAGACAACTGCAGGCTATTTTCCAAATGGAAAGATTTCGGATATTGATCTACCCGATCTGTATGCGATTATCGGAAGCAATGATATCACTGTTGTTGATAATCCAACAGCAACACCATATTGTAGCACGGTATGCCTACAGATAACGACCAATAATGGAGGGACAAATTATGGTTCTGGATTTATGATTGGGCCTAATGCACTTGCAACAGCAGCACATAATCTATATAGTATAAAGGAAAAAGCCTACGTTAAGTCGGTAAATGTCGCACCTGCTCGATCTGATAATAGTAAACCTTTTGGAAGCGAAAATGTATCGGCAAGTTCGATGATTGTTAGTGGTTCTTATCTTGCTGGAACAAGTTCAGAGGATTGGGCAATTATTACGCTCAAGAATAATTTAGGAACGAAAACGGGATGGCTTGGGTTACATTGGCAGTCTAGCAATTATTCATCATCACAGTTGGTGTATGCTTATGGCTATCCGAGCCAAATAAATGGTGCCGATGCGAGATATCGGATGTGTAAATCTTCTGGGTATATTAGAAGTCAGACTTCAAAATATCTCAAGGGCGATTGGGATTTGACAGGTGGCTTTAGTGGTGGTCCTCTTGTAGAATATATTTCTGGAGCTGGGTATGTAGCTATCGGAATCCATAAAGATGGAAGCACAATTGATGGTTCTTCATATCCGACTTCTTATACAGGGGCATTGAGAATAACACAATCGCTTTATACGCTGTTCCTTTCATACAGAGGTTGATAAAATGAAATGCAAACGGAAGATTATGGTTGGCATAGCATTTGTGGCAGTGGCTCTCTGCATTCTATTTCAATTGAATACATCCGGAAGAAAAAAATCGGAACTTATAGTTGAAGAAGTTGACCTGAAGAACAATTGTATTTATGCGACTGCAAAAAATCAATTATATGATACGGATGACAATTATATAATTTATGGCGCATCAAACTACTTGAAAGGAAATCTTCAGTTGTCGTATCTTAAAGAAGGCGAAAGCATTCTTGTGATATCAAACGGTAAGGTGTTGCTATCAGATCCGTATCAATTTGATAAAATATACAGTATTCAACTGTTGCAATAGCGTTTCATTTTCTCAATAAATAATATAGGCTATTTACAGCTGTCTCCTCTGTTAAGTGGTGGTGCAGTGCTTATTCTCAATAACGATGCGATTGATGAAAATGATAGACCTTTTAGGAATTTAGAATTTTCTCAATAATCAAGCCACCCAAATGGCAAACTTGAAATCATCGAGAGATACATAAGATATAGGGTTGAATCGACTTTCGTGTCGAAAAAAACAAGTGCTAGAAATAGCAAAATCCATTGAATTTTAGAACGACATTTATAAGAAACCAGTAGATTTGCCTGATGTTTGTGATTTCTTTGACCGTTGGGCCATTGATTTTGCACTACTATGAGCAAAGGAAAAACTTAAAATAAGCCAACAACCCGCCATTTGCAGCGACTGCAAGTAGCGGGTTGTTTGGCCTATTTAGAGGTTAGTCTTTCAGTTTGCCATGGTCACAACCGAGCGTGAGGTAGTGCTCTATCTCCCCGCTCAGCACCATCCGTGCGTACTCCAGCGGATTGTTGTATAGCAGCCAATCAAGTTCAGCTCGCTGTGCCGGGGTATTGCCGTACTCGTCCTCAATGGCGATACAATCAATGGAAAGGGTTGTGCCATCTTCAAATCGGGTTTCCACCCGGTTGGTGTCCATGTTGTAGCGGCAGGAAAGCGCTTTTTGAGAGTGATTAAGGTCGAAATTCTGATTTCGTTTCATTTGAATAGCTCCTTTAATGATTTTGAAATTTGATTTTCAACGAGATGAGGTCTCTTTTTTCTTTCTCCTAAGTCACCCAACCGCACTACCCTGCATCTGCTCCACCACCCTCTCGGTGGACGAGCTGCTGGCCATGGGCGGCGAGGACGCCGAAGTCGTTCTCACCCACCACATCCGTTCTTCCACGCTCACGGTGGGCGGCAAGGCCGTGTAAGGCTCCCTTGTTCCCCGATGATTTTTGTGGTACACTAATCGCAGAAATCTATAAAAATCGAGGGAAAGTAACTTATGGCTGGCGACCTTCATACTCATTCCACCTGTTCTGACGGCTCTGTCCCCATCCACCGCCTGCCCCTGATGGCAGCGCGGCTGGGGCTGAGCGCTCTGGCCCTCTCGGACCACGATACCACACTCAGCGCCCAGTACGCCTACGACCACCCGGTGCAGGACGGCGTACGGCTCATCCCCGCCGCCGAGCTCACCGGCTACGACTTTGAGCGCAGCCACCGCGTCCACCTGCTGACCTTCTGGCCCGACCTCGACTGCCCTGCCCTGCGCCGGCACTGCGACATCATGCGCCAGCGCCGCAACGAGTGCGCTCTGCAGAGCTGCCGGGAGATCGAGGCGCTGTACCCCCAGTTCCGCACCGAGCAGGCGCTGGAATATGCGCAGGACAGCGGCGTCCTCTTCAAGAGCGGCATCATGCAGGCGCTGCAGCAGCTGGGCCTGTGCGACGGCATCTACACCGGGCTTTATCACGAGTTGTTCGGCTGGGAGCCGCGGGGCAAGTGCCTCCACTCCCCCGCTTACCCTCCGGTGCGGGAGGTGCTGGCCACGGCAAAGGCCGCCGGGGCCGTGGTGGTGTTCGCCCACCCGACGGTGTACAAGAGTATGCCCCTGCTGCGGGAGCTGGTGGCTGAAGGGGCCATCGACGGCATCGAGGTGCATCACCCCCGCAACAGCCCCGAGGACAGGGCCGAGTGCACTGAGCTCTGCAAGAAGCATGACCTCATCGTCACCGGCGGCAGCGACTTCCACGGCGCGAACCACGGCAAGCCCCACCCGGTGGGTGCCTGCGTCACCGAGGACGACCAGAGCGCGCGCATCGAGGCACTGGCCCGCAAGCGCCGGGGCGGCGCTCTGTGACCGGGCCACATTGACTTCCTCGTCTGACAAGGATATAATAAAGATACTGCGCGAGTCTGCTCGCCTGTCAGTCGGATATAAAGAGAGGAAGTTTGAATATGAGCAAGTCTTTCAGCTACCCCAACAAGGGTACCTGCTCCAAGGAGACCCACATCGTGCTGAACGATGACCACACCATCGAGTCCATCGAGGTCATCGGCGGCTGCAACGGCAACCTGAAGGGCATCAGCCGCCTGCTCAAGGGCATGAAGGCTGAGGACGCCATCGCCCGCATGGAAGGCACCACCTGCGGCCCCCGCCCCACCAGCTGCCCTGACCAGATCGCCCAGAACCTCAAACGCGCTCTGGCTGAGCTGTAAGTCACAGTCCGTTCAAAAGACCACCGTCCTGCCCTTATTTCCTGCGGGCAGAACGGTGGTCTTTTTGTTTATCGCATTTTTCAAAAATAGTGCCTATCGAAACGGCATCTTTGCGATATGCAGTTTGCGGATGTTGCTGTTGCATTAAAAAGTTGAATTGCTATAAAGTAAAATTTGATTTTCTACGCTGCCGACAGAGGAGTTTCTGCTCCCGACCAAAATCGAGCCAAAAAGCGGTTGACAAAACCCGTGTCCTTTGCTACAATAAATAAGTAAACGCAGGGTTAGCTCATCCGGTAGAGCGACTGCTTCCCAAGCAGTAGGCGGCGGGTTCGAGTCCCGTATCCTGCTCCACAAAAAGAGCGCTGATTCGTCAAGAATTGGCGCTTTTATCATTTCAGCAAGTCTAAAACTGAGAGGGACGTCATGATTTTTGTACCCCTTCTGCACTATTTCAAGTGCAAGAATCAATACAGCGGCAGCGAGGACGGGATGCGCTATCTGCTCTCGCCCGGCAAGCGCAGCGTGCCTGACCCGGACGGCGGCGAGGGCGCACAGAAAGAGGAAGCCATCCTCACGGTGGACATCTGGCCCGACCCCTGGGCGCTGGACCGCACAGACCCCGCCCTGCGCCGGCAGATGGTCTTTCCGCTGACGGACGAGGGCCGGGCCGCAGCGGCAGAGTATCTGTCCTCTGCCTACAGCGCTGACCTGGCGCTCTGGAAGCAGCGGCCCTCCATCCTGGACTGTGAGCCCTGGTCACCGCCGCCGAAGGACGAGGACGCAGAAAGCGGGGAAAGCAAATGATATACCGTCTCAAAGAACTCAGGGGCGACACCATCCCGGTGCCGCAGCTCATCTTTTCCAAGCTGGGCATCGCCGAGGAATACAACGTCCGGGTAGCGCTGTATGTGCTGGCCACCGGCGTCACCGACCCCGAAAAAATTTGTGCCGACCTCAAACTGCGCAGCCGCATCTCTGCCGAAAGCGCCCTCTCCTTCTGGGCCGGTGCGGGGCTTCTCGAGCGCTACGACGAGAACGCCGCGCCGGGAGCAGAGCCCTCTGCTCCTGCCCCCATGACCTGGGCGGAGATCGCCGCCGCAAGCCGCACCGACCCCATGATCTCGAGCCTCATCGACTGCGCTCAGACCGGCTTTGCCCGCCCGCTGACCCACAGCGAGATGGAAAAGCTGGTCAACCTCTACGTACAGGAGGGCTTTGCCCCCGAGACCGTCATGCTCTGCGTGGCCTATGTGGCCAGCCGGGGCAAGCGGACGATGGCCGCCGTCCTCCACGAGCTGAAGGTCTGGCGGGCCGAGGGCGTGGAGACCGGCGAACAGGCCGACGCCCACCTCAAGCTGCTGGCCCTCCGCCAGACCCGGGAGCAGTATGCTGCTTCCCTGCTGGGCATCCCGGACAGCGAGCTCACCCTCGGCGGGCGGAAAGCCATTGCCCGGTGGTATGAGGTCTACGGCTACGACGATGCCATGGTGCAGGAGGCCGCTGTGCAGGCCGGGCCGAAGCGCGACCTGTGGTACTGGAACAGCATCCTCAAGACCTGGAACGCCAAGGGTCTGCGCAATATCCACGATGTGCGCACTCCGGTGGCCGCTGCCGGAGCCAGCCGGAACATCCGGGTGGACCGCGAGACCCCCAGCGGCAACGACTTCCTCAAGAACGCTGCCCGCCGCCGCACCCTCAAGAAAAAGTCCGAGTGACCCCCGGCATAAGGAGACACTATGCGTACCAAAAACGAACTGTATCAGGAAGCCCTGCGCACCGTCGCCCGCCGTCGTCAGACCGCACGGGCCAAGGCGGAGGACGCCCGCGCTGAGGCCGAGGCTGCTGTCCCCGGGCTGCGCCACGCCGAAGAAGAGGTGCGGGTGCGGGGCATCCGCTGCGCACTGGCCGGTGCGGCGGGCAGGGACCGCACCGATGCCGCCGCGGCCCTCACCGATGCCCGCAAAAAGCTGGCCGACCTGCTGGCCTCCAGCGGCCGTCCCGCCGACGCACTGGAGCCGCACTTCACCTGCAGGCTCTGCGAAGACACCGGCATTGTGGACGGACGCACCTGCAGCTGCGTCCACAAGGTGATGCAGCAGCTCCGCCGGTCGGAGATCGAGGCTCTGTCCAGCCTCTCCATTTCCAGCTTCGATACCATGGAGCTGCGCTACTACCCCGCCCGGATGGACGCCTCCCTCGGCGAGCCGGTGCGGAGTTATATGTCCACCCTTCTGGACGACCTGCGCGGCTACGCCGACGAATTCGATACCACCAGCGAGAGTCTGATGCTCCTCGGCAACGCCGGTCTGGGCAAGACCCATGCCGCTCTGGCCATCGCCGGAGAGGTGCTGGAAAAGGGCTTCGACGTCATCTATGTGTCCAGCCCCGACTTCTTCTCGAAGCTCGAGGCCCTGCACTTCGGCTCCGACCCCGCCGGGGAGGAAGAGATGCTCCTGCGCACCGCCGCCGGGGCCGACCTGCTCATCCTCGACGACCTGGGTTCCGAGTTCAACTCCAGCTTCCTCATCAGCACCCTTTACAGCCTGCTGAACAACCGTCTGGGCGCGAAGCTGCCCACCATCGTCACCACCAACATCACCGACGGCGCTCTGCTGGAAAAGCTCTACACCGAAAAAATCTCCAGCCGCCTCTCCTCTTTTGTCCCCTTCCTCTTTATGGGCGACGATATTCGGGCGCAAAAGGCAGAAGAAGCGTAAATAGGATAGAAGTCAAAGAGAGTTCTTATTCAGGAAAGGAATTTCAAATATGGGAATCGTAGTCATCGGCGCAGTTTTCGTGGACATCAAGGGCTATCCCCTCTCCACCTACATCCCCGGCGGACGGAACGCCGGCCGCATTGAACAGGTGCATGGCGGTGTGAGCCGGAACGTGGCGGAGGACATCGCCAATGTGGAGCTGCGCCCCACCTTCGTGAGTCTGGTGGACGACACCGGCATGGGTCAGGACGTCATCGACAAGCTGGACAACCACAAGGTCAACACCAGATACATCCAGAAGGTCCCCGATGGCATGGGTACCTGGCTGGCCATCTTTGACAACGACGGCGACGTCCACGCCGCCATCTCCAAGCGCCCTGACACCACCCCGCTGACCACCCTGCTGGAGGAGAAGGGCGACGAGATCTTCAAGGACTGCGACGCCATCGCCATCGAGCTGGACCTGGAGAAAGACACGGTCAAGCGGGTGCTCCGCTATGCCAGGAACTACAACAAAAAGGTCTTTGCCGCGGTCTCCAACATGAGCATCGCCATGGAGCGCCGCGACTATCTGCAGCAGATCGACTGCTTCGTCTGCAACCAGCAGGAGGCCGGTCTGCTCTTCTCGGACGACTACGAGCATCTCGCCCCCAGCCAGATGGCTCAGGTACTGGCCCGGAACGTCCACAGCGCCAACATGCCCAGCATGGTGGTGACCATGGGCGGTCAGGGTGCCGTGTACGCCAAGCACACCGGCGAGTGCGGCGTCGTACCCGCCAAGAAGGTGGACGTCATCGACACCACCGGCGCAGGCGACGCCTTCTTTGCCGGCACGGTCATCGGCCTGACCTACGGCAAGAATCTGGCCCAGTCCTGTGAGATCGGCAGCCGCCTGGCCGCGTCGGTCATCTGCATCACGGAGAACGTCTGCCCCCGTTTCCGCCCGCTGGAATTCGGGCTGGATGTGCCGGTAGTGGACTGAATCTGTATCTTCAAGCGCAGCGGTCTCTGGGCCTCTGTGCTTATTTTTTAATGCTGCCGTTCGATTCTTTCGATGAGTTTCGCGGTTTTTATCGGAAAATCTGTTGAATCCCGCCTGCGGCAGTGTTACACTGGACTTATTCAAATTTGTGAAAAGAGGAGAATCCAATGAACCAAAATCAGCACAAGCGAAGCGCCTTTTCGGGCAAGATCGGCTTTGTCCTCTCGGCGGCAGGCGCTTCGGTAGGCCTCGGCAACATCTGGCGTTTCCCCTACCTCGCAGCAAAGTACGGCGGCGGCATTTTCCTGCTCATCTACATCATCCTCGCCTTCACCTTCGGCTACACCATGATCGTGGCCGAGACGGCGCTGGGCCGGATGACCAGGAAAAGCCCGGTGGGCGCATTCGCTGCCGTCCGCAAGGGCAGGCGCTCCTTCGGCGGCTGGATAAACGCCATCATCCCCATCCTCATCGTGCCTTATTACTCGGTCATCGGCGGCTGGGTCATCCGGTATCTGGCCGACTACATCAGCGGCCACGGCAGTGAGCTGGCCACAGACGGCTACTTCTCGGCCTTCATTTCCAGCGGCGCTTCGGCGGAGATATGCTTTGTCATCTTTACCATCTTCACCCTCGCCATCATCTTTGCGGGCGTGCGCAACGGCGTGGAGCGGGTCTCCAAGGTGATGATGCCCATCCTCGTGGTGCTGTCCGTCATCATCGCGGGCTACTCCGTCACCCGCCCGGGCGCGCTGGAGGGCGTGAAGTATTTCCTCGTGCCGAATCTCTCCCACTTCTCCTGGATGACCGTCGTGACCGCCATGGGGCAGATGTTCTACTCCCTCTCCATCGCAATGGGCATCCTCGTCACCTTCGGCTCCTACATGAAGAAGGATGTCTCCATCGAGGAGTCCACCGAGAACGTGGAGATCTTCGACACGGCCATTGCCATCATGGCGGGCCTGATGATCATTCCGGCGGTCTTCTCCTTCTCGGGCGGCGACCCGGACACCCTGCAGGCCGGCCCGGCCCTCATGTTCATCACCATCCCGAAGGTCTTTGAGAGCATGGGCCTCGGCACCGTGGTGGGCATCCTCTTCTTCACGCTGGTGCTTTTCGCCGCCGTTACCAGCTCCATCGCCCTGACGGAAAGCGCTGTCTCCACCTTCGAGGACGAGCTGGGCTGGAACCGTAAGCAGGCCACCGTCCTCATCGGCATCATCATGCTGGTGCTGGGCAGTCTGTCGGCTCTGGGCTACGGCCCTCTGGCCCGGTTCACGGTCTTCGGGATGCAGTTCCTCGACTTCTTCGATTTTCTCACCAACTCCGTCATGATGCCCATCGCGGCCATCACCACCTGTCTGCTGGTGTCCCGGGTCATCGGTGTGGAGAAAATCGAGGAAGAGGTCACGCTGGAAGGCAAGCCCTTCCGCCGCAAGCGCATCTTCAACTTTATGATAAAGTACCTCTGCCCCATCTTCGCGGCCGTCATCCTCATCAGCTCGGTGGCAAACGCGCTGGGCGTCATCTCCATGTAAGCAGATAACAAAAAGCGCTGGAAGCCTTTACACCGCTTCCAGCGCTTTTCTTATGCCCGTTTCAGGATGCTCTTTATCTCGTCCAGATCCTTTACAAAATAAATGCCGCTCTGCCGCTCGGGGCTGGACAGCCCCATCTCGACCATGTGGGCCAGCAGAGCTTTCAGCCCGGCGTAGTAGCCGTCGAGGTCGTAGAGGATGCAGGGCGCGTCCAGATGGCCCAGCGAGACCTTGGACATCACCTCGGCGATCTCTTCCAGCGTGCCGGTGCCGCCGGGGAACGCGATAAAGGCGTCGCCCAGCTCTATCATCCTGGTCTTGCGCTCGGTCATGTCCTGCGTGACGATGAGCCTGGTCAGGCCGTCATACTGCACCTCGGAGTCGATGAAGAACTGGGGCTCGACGCCGGTCACTTCACCGCCCGCCGTCAGAACGCTGTGGGCCAGACGCCCCATCAGGCCGCTGCGGGAGCCGCCGTAGACCAGCGCGTTCCCGCTCTCGCCGACCCAGCGGCCCAGTTCCTCCACCGCCTGCTTCAGGGCCGGGTCGCTGCCCTCGTTGGCCCCCAGATAGACCGTAATATTCATCTGCATTTCTCCTGTCACTTTGCCCATGTCATTTCCTGATTCGGGCCGGTATAATCAAACTTACCGTCGTTCTTCTCTTCCAGCGCTTTTATCATGTGATACGCAAACTCATTGTAGGGCGTCGGGATGCCAAGCTCTTTGCCCATCCGGATGAGCGCGCCCGAGAACATATCGATTTCGGTATGGCGTCCGGCGTCGAGGTCTTGCAGCGTCGAGTAGCGGGCCGAGGGCTTGACGGCGCAGCCCTTGCCGGACACGGCATCCACCTTCTGCATATCGATGCCTTTGGCTGCGGCAATGGCTTCCAGCTCACGGCGGAGGCCGTCGCTGATGGCCTTCATATGGACGCTGTCACGGTAGCAGCCTACGCCTGCGCCGAGGATGGCCTGGGGCAGGTTGTTGCAGACGTTGAGGCGGAACTTGCTCCACATCTCTTCCCGGATGCAGTCGGTGGCCCGGAAGTGCAGCTCTGTGCCGCCGAACAGGGCCTCCACGGCCTTGACGCGGGGGCTGTCGCAGGGCGGCTCCTTCTCACCGAAGATGATGCCAACGGTGGTCGCCGGGTCAAAATGGAAGCCGTCTGCCTCCTTGTGGGACGCCACTTTGATGAGGGAGTAAAGCAGATGCTCCCCACCCACGGCAGAGGCAATGATGTCCTCGCTGTCCACGCCGTTCATCAGGCTCATGATGGTGGTATGGGGGCCGGTGACGGCTTTGATGCTGTCCAGCGCGCCGGGCAGTGCGCCGTATTTCAGGCAGACGATGAGAAGGTCGGCGTCATGCGCCTCCTGCGGCGTCCAGACCGCCGGACGGTAAATTTTGCCGTTGATGGCACAGCCATCCTTCTTCAGGCGCTCGCCGCGCGGGCCATCGGCCACCACGCCAAGCTCAATGTCCCTGCGGGCCGAAAGCCCCCAGATCACGTAGGAGCCGACCGCACCGGCTCCCAGAACTGCCACTTTTTTGATGTCCATATCGTTTCACCTCAATATCATCCGCATGGTTTGCGGGATCCATTTCTGCTGCTTTGTAACCAGACCTGCCATCGTTTTTATAGCCCCCATTATACCACGTTTTTCTCTCCCGGAAAAGCCCGGAGTGTTTCATTGTTGCACGTCAAAAATCCTTGACTTTTGGCGATAAATTATAATAAAAATGTAGAATCTCTTCGGAAAATAGAATTTTTGTCAAAAAAGGGCTTGATTTTTTTCGAAAACGGACTAGAATATCTTCTTGTGGAAAGGCTTCACCTGTACAGCCTTCCGCGAAACTGTTTTTCAAAAGCAAGGAGATTTTTGATATGAAACTCAAGAATGTTTGTGTTACCGTTGCTGCTCTGGTTCTGGCTGTCAGCATGACTGCCTGCGGCAGCTCTTCTTCTACTGCTGCTTCTACCTCTGAGGCTGCTTCTGCTGCCGCTCAGTCTGAGGCTGCTTCCACCTCCGCTGTCGCTGAGGAGAACAGCGCTTCCTCCGAGGCTGCAAGCGAGGCTTCCTCTTCTGAGGTTTCCAGCGAGGCCGCATCTTCTGAGGCTGCTTCCTCCGAGGTCGCTTCTTCCACTGCTGCCTGAGCTTCAGCGCATAAAAACGAGCCGCAGCCTTTCCCCGATGGGATGGGCTGCGGCTCATTTTATTTTACACGAAGTCCTCCCGCATGGGGGTGAAGATGTCCAGCAGGATGCCGGCCTCGGTGCAGACGCAGCCGTGCTCCACGCCGTCCTCCTTCAGGATGGTATCCCCTGCCCGCACCGTGCGGGTCACGCCGTCCACCGTGAAATCGAACGCACCCGACACCACATAGGTGATCTGGGTGTGGGGGTGGTGATGCAGTGCGCCCACGGCCCCCTTTTCGAAGGTGTTCTCCACACACATCAGGCCGTCGGTGTAGGCCAGCACCCGGCGGGTGACGCCCTCGCCTGCCGCCTGCGGCAGAGCCTCTGCATGATAGACCCAGCGCTGTTTCTTCTCGGGAAGCTTCATATCCATTCCTCGTTTTCCGCCGCCAGACAGCGGCTTTTTTCTTCTATTATAACGGCCTTAGGGCTGGACTACAAGCTTGATTTGAGCGGGTGTCGCAGGATGGTCTTCAGCTTTTCCGGCGCGGTGCGGTTGGGGTCGGAGAGATAGAGCTCGTGGTGAAAGCGCGTCTCAGAGAAGTCCACCGCATAGCCCTGCTCTGCCGCAAAGGCATTCATCCGGGCCAGCGTCTCCGGCTCGTCGTCGTAAGAGCCGAGGTGCATACACTGGACACAGAGGCCCTCATCGTAGGTGAAGAACTCGACCTTGGAGAAATCCTTTTTCTTTTTGGCTGTCGCTTCCCGGACCGCCCAGTCGAACTCTTCCCGGGTCACGAACTCCGGCAGGCGGATCATACTTGTCCACTCAAAGCATTCTTTGTGGGCGTAGTCCACACCGTCCACCCCCTCCTGATGCCACAAACCCTCCAACGGTGGGACAACATATTCAAAGTAACCGTCGATCTTATGGCTTCCCTTGTAGCTCATCTTGATGGTAAAGGCAATGCCATACAGCAACTCCATTGCCGCCTGATACTCTCCGCCTGGTTCATTGGGGTCTCCCCTGCCCTGTACAGACACAAAATTCATCGGCGGAACAGTCACAATACCCGGCTTCCTGGGTGGAAGATAAAACTCCTTGTACTCCTTCTTATAGTCAAACGCCATAGTGCCGTCCTCCATTCTCCAACATCTTTGCTCTTTAATGTCAGCATACCATAACAACCTTTATTTGTAAAGCACTTTTTGGCAAAAAAACAAAAATCCCCTGCCATCTCGGGCAGAGGATCTGATAGCGCAAAAAGAGCCTTCCCACTCTCCGGAATGGGAAGGCTCTTTGTAAGTTCAACCTTTTGCCTTAGAACAGGCGCGAAGGGTCAAAATCACTCAATGATCTTGCCGACGACGCCGGAACCAACGGTACGGCCACCCTCACGGATAGCGAAACGCAGGCCCTCTTCCATAGCGACAGGGGTCAGCAGCTCAACGTGCATCATGACGTTATCGCCAGGCATGCACATCTCGGTGCCTTCCGGCAGGGTGATGATGCCGGTCACGTCGGTGGTACGGAAGTAGAACTGAGGACGATAGTTGGAGAAGAACGGGGTGTGACGGCCGCCTTCGTCCTTGGTCAGAACGTAGACCTGGGACTCGAAGACCTTGTGGGGATGAACAGAACCGGGCTTAGCCAGAACCTGGCCACGCTCGATCTGGGTACGGTCAACACCACGCAGCAGAGCGCCGATGTTATCGCCAGCCTCAGCATAGTCCAGAGACTTACGGAACATCTCCAGGCCGGTGACGGTGGTGGACAGACGGTCGGGCTTAATGCCGACGATCTCCATTGCATCGCCAACCTTAGCAACGCCACGCTCAACACGACCGGTAGCAACAGTACCACGGCCGGAAATGGTCATGACATCCTCGATGGGCATCAGGAAGGGCTTGTCCTCCTCACGATCGGGGTTGGGGATATAGGTATCGACAGCGTTCATCAGCTCCTTGATGCACTCGTAAGCGGGATCATCGGGATCGTTGGGAGCCTCCAGAGCCTTCAGAGCGGAACCACGAATGATCGGGGTGTCGTCGCCCGGGAAGTCGTACTCGGACAGCAGCTCACGGATCTCCATCTCGACCAAATCCAGCAGCTCCTCGTCGTCGACCATATCGCACTTGTTCATGAAGACAACGATATAGGGCACGCCGACCTGACGAGCCAGCAGGATGTGCTCACGGGTCTGGGGCATGGGACCATCGGTAGCAGCAACGACCAGGATAGCGCCGTCCATCTGAGCAGCACCAGTGATCATGTTCTTGACGTAGTCAGCATGGCCCGGGCAGTCAACGTGAGCATAGTGACGAGCGTCGGTCTGATACTCAACGTGAGCGGAGTTGATCGTGATACCACGAGCACGCTCCTCAGGAGCCTTATCGATGTTGGCGTAGTCCATGAACTCTGCGTCGCCCTTCAGTGCCAGGTACTTAGTGATAGCAGCGGTCAGAGTGGTCTTGCCGTGGTCAACGTGACCGATGGTGCCGATGTTAACATGCGGCTTAGAACGGTCGAACTTTGCCTTTTCAGCCATTGGAATATCCTCCCTTAAATTAGGTTTTGATATTGGTTACAACAGTCCTGCTAATACAGAATTGCATTGCAAAACTATTCTACTAGATTCCACCTGTAAAATCAAGTGTTTTACAGGAAATTTTGCCGGAGCTACACTACCCCGGCAAAATCTTTATCCGTTTTTCAACGATCAGCCCTTGGTGCGGCCTGCGATGATCTGATCAGCGATGTTCTTAGGCACCGGCTCGTAGTGAGACGGCTCCATGACATACTGGCCACGGCCCTGAGTCTTGGAGCGCAGGTCGGTGGCGTAGCCGAACATCTGAGCCAGAGGAACGAATGCGTTGACACGCTGGGTGCCAGCCATTGCCTCCATGCCCTGGATCTGACCACGGCGGGAGTTCAGGTCACCGATGACATCGCCCAGATACTCATCGGGAACGATGACAGCGACCTTCATGATGGGCTCGGTGATGATAGGATCAGCCTTGCGCATAGCATCCTTGAAGGCCATAGAACCTGCAATGGAGAAGGCCATCTCAGAGGAGTCAACCTCATGATAAGAGCCATCATACAGGGTGACCTTGACATCAACGACAGGATAGCCTGCCAGAACGCCGGACTTCATAGCACCCTGGATACCGTTGTCGATAGCCGGGATGTATTCCTTCGGGATAGCGCCGCCAACGATGGCGTTGACGAACTCATAGCCCTTGCCTGCCTCGTTGGGCTCGATCTTGATTTTGACGTGACCGTACTGGCCCTTACCACCAGACTGACGAGCGTACTTGGTCTCCTGGTTGGCCTCCTTGCGGATGGTCTCACGGTAAGCGACCTGAGGTGCGCCGACGTTCGCCTCGACCTTGAACTCACGGAGCAGACGGTCAACGATGATCTCCAGATGGAGCTCGCCCATGCCGGCGATGATGGTCTGACCAGTCTCTTCGTCGGTGTAGGTCTTGAAGGTAGGATCCTCTTCGGCCAGCTTTGCCAGCGCGATGCCCATCTTCTCGTTGCCGGCCTTGGTCTTAGGCTCGATGGCGACGCGGATAACGGGCTCGGGGAACTTCATGGACTCCAGAATGATGGGATGGTTCTCATCACACAGAGTATCACCGGTGGTGGTGTTCTTCAGACCAACGACAGCAGCAATATCACCTGCGTAGCAGCAGTCGATATCCTTGCGGTGGTTGGAGTGCATCTGCAGGATGCGGCCCATACGCTCCTTGCTGTCCTTCACGGAGTTGTAGACAGTAGTACCTGCCTCGACCTTACCGGAGTAGACACGGAAGTATGCCAGCTTACCAACGAAGGGGTCGGTAGCGATCTTGAAGGCCAGAGCTGCAAAGGGAGCCTCGTCGGAAGACGGACGGGTCTCCTGCTCTTCGGTCTCAGGATTCACACCCTTGATGTCCTCGACATCGGTAGGTGCGGGCATATAGTCAACGATAGCGTCCAGCAGCTTCTGCACGCCGCGGTTCTTGTAGGAAGAACCACAGACAACGGGGACCAGAGTGTTCGCAATGGTCTCCTTGCGGATAGCAGCCTTCAGCTCCTCACGGGTGATCTCCTCACCCTCGAGGTACTTCTCCATGAGCTCTTCGTCGTTCTCGGCAACAGTCTCAACGAGGATGTTGCGATACTCCTCAGCCTGCTCGCGCATATCCTCGGGGATAGGCTCGGTGCGCATATCATTGCCCATATCGTCGTAGTAGACCTCAGCGTTCATATCGACCAGGTCAACGATACCACGGAAGGTATCCTCCTGACCGATGGGCAGCTGGATGGCCACGCCGTTGGCGTGCAGACGATCGTGCAGCATCTTGATGCAGCGGAAGAAGTCAGCACCCATGGTGTCCATCTTGTTGACGTACACCATACGGGGGACTTTGTACTCATCAGCCTGACGCCAGACGGTCTCAGACTGAGGCTCGACACCGCCCTTAGCAGCCAGAACGGTCACAGAACCGTCCAGGACGCGCAGAGAACGCTGGACCTCAACAGTGAAGTCAACGTGGCCCGGGGTGTCGATGATGTTGATGCGGTGACGATTCTTCTTGAATGCAACGGGGTCCTTCTGAGTCTCAGAGTGGCTCCAGTAGCAAGTGGTAGCTGCGGAGGTGATGGTGATACCACGCTCCTGCTCCTGAACCATCCAGTCCATGGTAGCGCCGCCGTCGTGAACCTCGCCGATCTTGTGGTTGATGCCGGTGTAGTACAGAATACGCTCGGTAGTGGTAGTCTTACCAGCATCGATGTGGGCCATAATGCCGATATTTCTCGTCATCTGAAGAGAAACTTCTCTGGGAGTAGCCATGAAATTAACCTCCTACAGAACAGATCAATAACGGAAATGAGCGAAAGCCTTGTTGGCCTCGGCCATCTTGTGGGTATCCTCGCGCTTCTTCACGGCGTTGCCGGTGTTGTTGGCAGCATCCATGATCTCAGCAGCCAGGCGCTGGGCCATGGTCTTCTCACCACGGCTGCGGCTGTAAGCAGTCAGCCAGCGCAGGCCCAGAGTCTCGCGGCGAGCGGGGCTGACCTCCAGGGGGACCTGGTAGTTAGCGCCGCCAACACGGCGGGTCTTGCACTCGAGGCTGGGCATGATGTTCTCCATCGCCTTCTCGAAAGTCTCGAGAGGATCGTTGCCAGTCTTCTCCTGAATCATGGAGAAAGCCTCGTAAACGATCTTCTGAGCGACGCCCTTCTTGCCGTCCAGCATGACGCTGTTGACCAGACGGGTGACCATCTTGGAATTGTAAATAGGATCAGCTAAGACATCGCGCTTAGCAATGTTACCTCTTCTAGGCATCTTTCTTCCCTCCTTCACAGAATGATATCATCGGTACTCGAAAGTAATAAAACTCCCGTTGTGTCACAAAGAGCTGACCTTACATAAACTGTTGCCCTCCGCACGTTTCTGCGGACTTGTTATTTATATAATGGAAAGCCGTTTATGGCGGTTCGTTCCTCAATTACTTCTTTGCAGCACCGGCCTTAGGACGCTTTGCGCCGTACTTGGAGCGGGCCTGATTACGGCCTGCAACACCCTGGGTATCCAGAGTACCACGGATGATGTGGTAACGCACACCGGGGAGGTCCTTAACACGACCGCCACGGATCAGCACGACGGAGTGCTCCTGCAGGTTATGGCCGATACCGGGAATGTAAGAGGTGACCTCGATACCATTCGTGAGGCGGACACGGGCGACCTTACGCAGAGCAGAGTTAGGCTTCTTGGGGGTCATGGTACGGACTGCAGTGCAGACACCGCGCTTCTGGGGGCTGTTCAGATCAGAATACTGTTTCTTCTGAGAGTTGTAAGTCTTCAGCAGTGCGGGAGCAGTGCTCTTCGTAGCCAGGACCTGACGGCCTTTGCGTACAAGCTGGTTAAAAGTAGGCATTGGTTTTCTCCTTTCTTAATGATGAACATCGGATGTTTTCCGACTTTTTTGCCGCACTATCCCTGTGTGGGACGCGCAACAGTTATATAATACCCGTTTTCATCAGGAATGTCAACAGTTTTTCCAATATTTTTTTGTTTTATTCGCCGAAAGGTTTTCTGCTGTCTTTTAGGGCAAAGCAGTCGGTTATAACCTCTCAGTCTGCTTCGCAGACAGCTCTTCCGTAACGACATGCCCTCTCAGTCACCTTCGGTGACAGCTCCCCCAAAGGGGGAGCCACTGGCGTGCCGGTCAGGCCCACGCGGGACGAGCAAAGTTTATCCTATCCGGAAACAGTAGTGCCCTGCTACAGAGATTCACAGCAGCTTGACAAGGTGCTCTTGTCCAGAAGCTGCTGCCCTCTGTAACAGGGCACTATCTTTTGCGTTATATTAGACTTTCAGCAGTCAAGCGAAAGCTGCCCGACCTGCCAAAGGCTCTCCCTCTGGGAGAGCTGTCACCGTAGGTGACTGAGAGGGCATGCCGCTGCGAGAGAGCCGCAACCCGGATAGTGTCACCGTAGGTGACTGAGAGGGCTTACTGCCGTGCGGCAGCTGCCAGCTCAGCGGCAACCTCGGCGTCGCGCTCTTCCTCACGGCGCTTCAGGTCCTCACGCACCTCCGGGAGACCGGTACCTGCGGGGATGAGCTTACCGATGATGACGTTCTCCTTCAGACCGGCCAGCGGATCGACCTTGCCCTTGATGGCGGCCTCGGTCAGCACGCGGGTGGTCTCCTGGAAGGAGGCGGCAGACAGGAAGGACTCGTTTGCCAGAGCAGCCTTGGTGATGCCCAGCAGCACCTGCTGATACTCGACCAGCCTGATGCCCTGCTCACCGGCGTCGATGCGCTTCTGCAGCTCGGCGTTGACGTTCTCGACTTCCAGACGGTTTGCCAGAGCACCGCCGATGAGGTCGGAAGAACCGGAGTCGGTCACGCGGACCTTGCGGCACATCTGACGGACGATGACCTCGATATGCTTATCGTTGATCTCAACGCCCTGCAGACGGTAGACCTTCTGGACCTCGCTGATGAGGTAGTTCTGAACATCGCTCAGACCCTTGATGGCCAGGATGTCCTGAGGATACAGGACGCCTTCACGGGTGATGATGTCGCCCTTCTCCACGCGGTCGCCCGGCATCACACGTGCATGCTGGGTGAACGGGATGGAGTAGTTCTTGACGACCTCAGCGCCGTTCTCGTCCTTGCCGGTGACCTTGATGACGACGTTCTTCTTGGTATCGTCGTGAGAGACGACACCGGAGATCTCGCTCATGATGGCCATGCTCTTGGGACGGCGGCTCTCGAACAGCTCCTCGACACGGGGAAGACCCTGAGTAATATCTTCAGCAGATGCGATACCGCCGGTATGGAAGGTACGCATGGTCAGCTGAGTACCGGGCTCGCCGATGGACTCTGCGGCGATGACGCCGATGGACTCGCCCAGCTGGACGGGCTCACCGTTTGCCATATCGCTGCCGTAGCAGTGTGCGCAGACGCCGATCTTGGCGCGGCAGGTCAGCAGGCTGCGGATCTTCAGCTTGGTGATGCCTGCGGCCTCGATGTCGTTTGCATCGTAGAGGTCGATCATCTTGCCTTCGGGAACGATGACCTTGCCGGTGACGGGGTCGAGGACATCGCCCACGGCATAACGGCCGATGATGCGCTCACGGAAGCTCTCGATCTTCTCCTTGCCCTCGTGGATCTCGGAGACCCACAGGCCGTCGGTGGTGCCGCAGTCGATCTCGCGGACGATGACCTCCTGAGAGACATCGACCATTCGACGGGTCAGGTAGCCGGAGTCAGCGGTACGCAGAGCGGTATCGGCCAGACCCTTACGAGCGCCGCGAGCGGAAACGAAGTATTCCAGGATATTCAGACCTTCGCGGTAGTTCGCACGAATGGGCATCTCGATGGTCTTACCGGCGGTGTTTGCCAGCAGGCCGCGCATGCCGGCCAGCTGCTTGATCTGGTTCATAGAACCACGAGCACCGGAGTCTGCCATCATGAAGATCTCGTTGTCCTCGGGCAGGTTTGCAGCCAGAGCCTTGGAGACCTTGTCGGTGGTGGCCTGCCAGATGTTGATGGTCTGGGAGTAGCGCTCGTTCTCGGAGATCAGGCCGCGGTTGAACAGCTTGCTGACCTGAGAGACCTGCTTGTCGGCGTCGGCGATCAGCTCGTCCTTCTGGGGCGGGATGACAGCGTCACAGACAGCGACGGAGATAGCGGACAGCGTAGAGTACTTGTAGCCCTGTGCCTTGATGGCGTCCAGCATCTTTGCACACTTGCGGCTGCCGTTGCGGGTCATGCAGCGGGAGATGATGTCGGGCAGGGTCTTCTTGGTCACGCGGAAGCTGACCTCGTACTCCAGCCAGTGCTCAGGGTCGGTGCGGTCGATATAGCCCAGATTCTGAGGCACGGGGTTGTTGAAGATGATGCGGCCGACGGTGGCGTCCACCAGACCGGTGCGCTCCACGCCGTCGATGACCATGGTGCGGCGCACCTTGATGGGTGCGTGCAGGGTGACGACATGCTCAGCGTAAGCCATCAGAGCCTCGTTCTCATCGCGGAACACCTTGCCCGCGCCCTCTTCGTTCTCACGAACGGTGGTCAGGTAGTAGCTGCCCAGGATCATATCCTGCGTAGGAACGGTGACAGGTGCACCGTCAGAGGGCTTCAGCAGGTTGCCGGAAGCCAGCATCAGCATCTTGGCCTCGCGGCAGGCATCCTCGCCCAGGGGCAGATGGACTGCCATCTGGTCGCCGTCGAAGTCGGCGTTGAATGCGGTACAGGCCAGGGGGTGCAGCTTGATGGCACGGCCCTCGACCAGCACGGGGTTGAAGGCCTGGATGCCCAGACGGTGCAGGGTAGGTGCGCGGTTCAGCAGGACGGGGTGGCCCTTGATGACAGTCTCAAGGCTGTCCCAGACCTCGGGCTTTGCGCGCTCGACCATCTTGCGGGCAGACTTGATGTTGTTGGCAACACCCTTCTCGACCAGGTCCTTCATGACAAAGGGCTTGAACAGCTCCAGAGCCATCTCCTTGGGCAGACCGCACTGGTCCATCTTCAGCTCAGGGCCGACGACGATAACGGAACGGCCGGAGTAGTCAACACGCTTGCCCAGCAGGTTCTGACGGAAGCGGCCCTGCTTGCCCTTCAGCAGATCGGAAAGGCTCTTCAGTGCGCGGTTGTTGGGGCCGGTGACGGGACGGCCGCGGCGGCCGTTGTCGATGAGGCTGTCAACTGCTTCCTGCAGCATACGCTTCTCGTTGCGCACGATGATGTCGGGAGCGCCCAGCTCCAGCAGGCGGCGCAGACGGTTGTTGCGGTTGATGACGCGGCGGTACAGGTCATTCAGGTCGGAGGTGGCGAAGCGGCCGCCGTCCAGCTGGACCATGGGGCGCAGGTCAGGCGGCAGCACGGGCAGCACGTCCATGACCATCCACTCGGGGCGGTTGCCGGAAACGCGGAAAGCCTCGACGACTTCCAGACGCTTCAGGATGCGCACCTTCTTCTGGCCGGAGGACTTCTCCACCTCGGCAGTCAGCTCAGCGCTGAGCTGGTCGAGGTCGATCTCCTTCAGCAGGTCCTGAACGGCCTCAGCACCCATCGCAGCCTCGAACTCGTCGCCGTAGCGCTCGCGCATCTCGCGGTACTCTTTCTCGGTCAGCAGCTGCTTCTTTTCCAGCGGGGTCAGGCCGGGGTCGGTGACGATATAGCTTGCAAAGTAGAGGACCTTCTCCAGCAGGCGGGGGCTGATGTCCAGCATCAGGCCGATGCGGCTGGGGATGCCCTTGAAGTACCAGATGTGGCTCACAGGAGCGGCCAGCTCGATGTGGCCCATACGCTCACGGCGGACCTTGGCCTTGGTCACCTCGACGCCGCAGCGGTCGCAGATCTTGCCCTTATAACGGATGCGCTTATACTTGCCGCAGTGGCACTCCCAGTCCTTGGTAGGTCCAAAAATGCGCTCGCAGTACAGACCGTCGCGCTCCGGCTTCAGGGTGCGGTAGTTGATGGTCTCAGGCTTCTTCACCTCGCCATAGCTCCAGTTGCGGATCTGGTCAGGAGAGGCAAGGCCGATTTTGATCGAATCGAAGACGTTGTTTTCCATGAAACGAACCCTTTCTTAATCTTTATAGTCTCGATGATAACAGTTGACGTTGGAAGACCCGCTGCCCTCCCCTGCCCTGCGGCGGCAGCACGCGCGCCGCGCAGGGAAACACAGCTTTCTCAAAGGGGCCTTATTATTCGTCGATGTTCACTTCATCAGAAGCGGACTCTGCAGCGGCAGAGTTGTCATCCTCCAGCACGGAGGGATCATCGAAACCAGCATCGGCGTCCTTGATGGTGTAATCGTTCAGCAGCTCGTTCTCGTTGGCGACAGTCTCGGTGCCGGCAACATCACGCATATCGAAGCCGGTCTCTTCGTCGTCGAAGTTCTGGCGCATGTCGATCTCGTTGCCTTCCTTGTCCTGGACCACGACGTCCAGACCCAGAGACTGCAGTTCCTTGAGCATGACGCGGAAGGACTCGGGGATGCCCGGCTGCGGGATGGGCTCGCCCTTGACGATGGCCTCGTAGGTCTTGACACGGCCCTCGACGTCATCGGACTTGACGGTCAGGATCTCCTGCAGGGTGTAAGCAGCACCGTAAGCCTCCAGAGCCCAGACCTCCATCTCGCCGAAGCGCTGGCCGCCGAACTGAGCCTTGCCGCCCAGAGGCTGCTGGGTGACCAGAGAGTAGGGGCCGGTGGAACGGGCATGGATCTTATCGTCAACGAGGTGATGCAGCTTGAGGTAGTACATATAACCGACGGTAACGCGGTTATCGAACTTCTCACCGGTACGGCCATCGTAAACGGTGGTCTTGCCGTCGCGGTCCAGCTCGATCTTGGAGAAGTCGATGATGTGGCCCTTCTCGCCCATCAGCTTGGGGAGCTTGGTGGGATATGCAGGAGCATTCTCGCCGTGCCACATCTCGCGGGCGGTATCGAAGGTATCGCCGATGTCAGCCTCGCGGGCGGAGTCGAAAACGGGGGTCATGACCTTGATGCCGCAGGCCTTGGCAGCGTAGCCCAGGTTGACCTCCAGCACCTGACCGATGTTCATACGGGAAGGAACGCCCAGGGGGTTCAGCACGATGTCCAGCGGGGTGCCGTCGGGCAGGTAAGGCATATCCTCCTGCGGCAGGATGCGGGAAACGACACCCTTGTTGCCGTGACGGCCTGCCATCTTATCGCCGACGCTGATCTTGCGCTTCTGAGCGATGTAGCAGCGGACGACCTCGCGCACACCGGGCTGCAGCTCGTCGCTGTTCTCCGGGGTAAAGACCTTGACGTCCACGATGATGCCGTACTCGCCGTGAGGCACACGCAGAGAGGTGTCACGCACCTCGCGGGCCTTCTCGCCGAAGATGGCACGGAGCAGGCGCTCCTCAGCGGTCAGCTCGGTCTCGCCCTTCGGGGTGACTTTGCCGACCAGAATATCACCGCTCTTGACCTCGGCGCCGATGCGGATGATGCCGCGCTCGTCCAGGTCCTTCAGAGCATCCTCAGAGACGTTGGGGATGTCGCGGGTGATCTCTTCGGGTCCCAGCTTGGTGTCGCGGGACTCGGTCTCATATTCCTCAATGTGGATAGAGGTGTAAACGTCCTCACGGACGATCTTCTCGTTCAGAAGGACGGCGTCCTCGTAGTTGTAGCCCTCCCAGGTCATGAAGCCGATGAGGGCGTTCTTGCCCAGAGAGATCTCGCCGTTGCGCATTGCGGGGCCGTCGGCCAGCACCTGACCGGCCTTGACGTTCTCGCCCACCTCGACGATGGGGCGCTGGTTGATGCAGGTACCTGCGTTGGAGCGGGCGAACTTGACCAGAGAATAGTTGTCCACGGCGCCCTGAGCGTTGCGCACCTCGACATGGTCAGCGTCCACCTTCTCAACGATGCCGTCGTTCTTTGCCAGAACCGCGGTGCCGGAGTCGGTAGCAGCCTTGTACTCCATACCGGTAGCAACGATGGGCTGCTGGGTGACCATCAGAGGCACTGCCTGACGCTGCATGTTGGAGCCCATCAGAGCACGGTTACAGTCATCGTTCTCCAGGAAGGGGATGCAGGCGGTAGCGACAGAGACCATCATTCGGGGCGAGACGTCCATATAATCGACCTTCTCGGCGTCGATCTCCAGAATGTCGTCGCGGCGGCGGGCAGAAACGCGGGCGCGCTTGAAGTGCTTGGTCTCGTCCAGAGGCTCGTTGGCCTGAGCAACGACGTACTCGTCCTCGACGTCAGCGGTCATATACTCGACCTCGTCGGTGACGACCTGATCGATGAGGCGGCCCTTCTCGTCGTAGGTCTTCTTGACCTTGCGGTAAGGAGCCTCAACGAAGCCGTACTCATTGATCTTGGCGTAGGATGCCAGATAGGAGATCAGACCGATGTTGGGGCCTTCAGGAGTCTCGATGGGGCACATACGGCCATAGTGGCTGTAGTGGACGTCGCGGACCTCGAAGCCTGCGCGGTCACGGCTCAGACCGCCGGGGCCCAGAGCAGACAGACGGCGCTTGTGGGTCAGCTCAGCCAAGGGGTTATTCTGGTCCATGAACTGGGACAGCGGAGAAGAACCGAAGAACTCCTTGATGGCGGCGACCACAGGACGGATATTGATGAGGGCCTGCGGAGTGATGACGCTCTGGTCCTGGCTCTGCAGGGTCATGCGCTCACGGATGACGCGCTCCATGCGGGAGAAGCCGATGCGGAACTGGTTCTGCAGCAGCTCACCGACGCTGCGGATGCGGCGGTTGCCCAGATGGTCGATGTCATCGGTGGTGCCGATGCCGTGGCCCAGGCCGTTCAGATAGTTGATGGAAGACAGGATGTCGGTCACGGTGACGGTGCGGCCGATGAGCTGGTCGTGGTTGCGGCGCAGCAGCTCCTTCTGCTCTTCCACATCCGAAGTGGTGTCGAGGATCTTCTTGATCTCCTCAAAGGAGCAGCGCTCGTTGATGCCGCACTCCTTGACATCGAAGGAGAAGAAGCCCTGAGCGTCAACACAGCCATTGGTGATGACCTTGACCTTCTTGCCCTCGACGTTCAGCACGACGATGTTGACGCCGGCGTTGTCAGCGGCCTCAGCCAGCTGACGGGTGATCTTGGCATCCTTCTCGATGAGCAGCTCGCCGGTCAGAGGGGCGACGACGTTCTCGGCGGCGATGTGGTTCATGATGCGGCGTGCCAGAGACAGCTTCTTGTTCATCTTATAACGGCCGAACCGGGACAGGTCGTAGCGGCGGGGGTCGAAGAAGAGCATATTGAGCTGGCTGGTAGCGGACTCCACCGTGGGAGGCTCACCGGGGCGCAGCTTGCGGTAGACTTCCAGCAGGCCTTCCTCGGTGTTCTTGGTGGTATCCTTTTCCAGAGTAGCAAGGATGCGCTCATCCTCGCCGAAGTAGTTCAGGATGTCCTCGTTGGAAGACAGGCCCAGTGCGCGGCAGAGCACGGTGACGGGCAGCTTGCGGTTCTTATCGATACGGACATAGAACACGTTGGAAGCGTCGGTCTCGTACTCCAGCCAGGCGCCGCGGTTGGGGTTCATGGTGGCGCTGTACAGGTCGTTGCCCACCTTATCGTGATCATGGCCGTAGAATACGCCGGGAGAACGAACCAGCTGGCTGACGATGGCGCGCTCTGCACCGTTGATGACAAAGGTGCCGGCGTCGGTCATCAGGGGGAAGTCGCCCATGAAGATCTCCTGGTCCTTCACCTCGCCGGTCTCCTTGTTCAGCAGACGGGCGGTGACGCGCAGGGGTGCCGCATAGGTCACGTCGCGCTCTTTGCACTCTTTGATGCTGTACTTAGGCTCTTTATCGAGACGGAAGTCCACGAAGCTCAGTGCCAGATTGCCGGTGTAGTCCTCAATGGTGCCGATGTCGTGGAAGACCTCTTTCAGGCCCTCGTCCAGAAACCACTGATAAGAGTTCTTCTGGACCTCGATGAGGTTCGGCATACTGATGACTTCGTCGATGTGGGAGAAGCTCATGCGCTCGGTCTTGCCGAGCTTGACGGGCTTGACTTTCATCATAAAATCAACCACTCCTTACTTTTATACTCTACGGATGTTGCAAAATGCAGGTCGAATTTGAGCAGACACACATAATTCGGCCTGCACCGCGCGCAGAAGTCCGGCGTTTTGCACAAACTTTTCGGTAGGACCCGTTCCGCTCATGCCGCGCAAACTCCCTTTTTGGCGCACTAGGCCATTATGTGATACTAGTGCAGTATACACCCTGAAACCCCTGTTGTCAAGCCATTTTTCCGTTTTGAGGCAAAAAAATTCCCGGACGCCCTCTTTTATCGGACACCCGGGAACGTGTATGCTTTGCGTGATTTTGGGGTTGATTTTTTTGTTTTTTACGTTCCAGACAAAAACACCCTTGTGCATTTTGTCACCATTTACTCTTGCAATGCAGTTTATTCATCCAGATAATCCCGCAGGCGCTTGGCCCGGCTGGGGTGGCGGAGCTTGCGCAGGGCTTTGGCCTCGATCTGGCGCACCCGCTCCCGGGTGACGTTGAACTCCCGGCCCAGCTCTTCCAGCGTCCGGGCGCGGCCATCTTCCAGACCGAAGCGGAGGGCGATGACCCGCTCTTCCCGGGGCGTCAGGCTCTTGAGCACATTCATCAGCTCCCGGCGGAGCAGCTGCCGCCCGGCCTCGTCGGCGGGGACGCCTGCCTCATCGTCCTGGATGAAGTCCTCGAGGTGGGCGTCCTCTTCCTCCCCCACCGGCGTCTCGAGGCTGATGGGGTCCTGAGCCAGCTGTATCAGCTCCCGCACTCGGGCGGGCTCCATGTCCAGCTGGGCGGCGATCTCCTCGGCGGTGGGCTCCCGGCCTGTGCGGCGCAGCAGCTCTCCTGCCGTCTTCTTCACCCGGTTGATGCTCTCCACCAGATGCACCGGGATGCGGATGGTGCGGCCCTGGTCGGCGATGGCCCGGGTGATGGACTGGCGTATCCACCAGGTGGCGTAGGTCGAGAACTTGAAGCCCCGGTCCGGCTCGAACTTCTCCGCCGCCTTCATCAGGCCGAGGTTGCCTTCCTGGATCAGATCGAGGAAGGGCAGGCCCCGCCCGGCATACCGCTTTGCCACCGAGACGACGAGGCGGAGGTTCGCTTCGCTGAGACGGCGGCGGGCGTCCTCGTCCCCTGCCTGTGCGGCACGGGCAAGGGCGGCTTCCTCTTCCGCCGAGAGCAGCGGCACCCGGCCGATCTCCTTCAGATAGGTCTTCACCGGGTCGTCCAGCGCCACGCCTTCGGCGGACAGCTCATGCTCGAGCTTTCCGATCTGCTCTTCGTCCAGAAGCGGCAGCTCTGTCTCTTCCTCGGCCACCTGCACGCCCCGCGTCTCCAGTGCGGCATACAGCTCATCCAGCCCCGCCGGGTCGAAGTCCTGCTCTTCCATGGCACGGCTCACCTGCTCGGGCGTCAGGACATGGCGGCGGGCGCGTCCCGCCAGCATCTTCGCCATTTCTTCCGTCTGTGACATTTTCTGCATCTGTGCTTCTCCTTCCGGCCCCAGCCGGTGGAGAGATCAGACCGAATCTTCTGCGTCAGCAGTTCCCTGCTTTTGTTCCCGCATCGACTGGAGATACTGTTCAATATCGTTGGTTGACATACTGGCGGCGCGGCTGGCCACGGGAGTCCCCCGGGCGATGCGTTCCAGATAGAGCTTGATGTCCTCCGGCGTACAGTTCACATCGCTGTATTGTGCCGCAAGACGGCTCAATTCATTCAGAGCTTCCTCGCTGACAAAGGCCCGCAGGGTGGCGAGGCTCACCTCCACCCCCTGCTCCTTGCAGCGGAGCATGGCTTCGTACAGCTCCTTCTGCTGGGGCTGCAGGAACTGTTCCGGCCTGAGCTGGGCGCTCACCTTATCGATATAGCCCGGCTCCCGCAGCATGGCGGCCAGAAGCCGCTGCTCTGCGCTGGCCATGCCCAGTGCGCCCCGGCCTGCGCTGTAGGGGACTTTGATCTGGTTCATCTCACCCTCCTGCAGGCGGGCGCGGTCCTGCTCCCGGCGGCGCTTGCTGCCCGCTTTCTTCACGGCGTCGGCCAGCTGGGCCATGATGGCGGTCTTGGAGATGTTCGTCTCCTCGGCCAGACGCCCGGCGTAGACCTCCTGCTCGGTGGGGTTGGAGCGCTCGGCCAGCATCTCCACCGCTTCCTTGACGTACTCGAGGCGCTGAGCATCCTGTTTGAGGTCGTACTGACTGCGCAGACGGCCCAGCCGGAAGTCCAGCGCATTCCCCACGCCATCCAGCAGGGCTTTGAAGCGGTCGGCACCGTATTTCTTGATGTACTCGTCCGGGTCTTTCGCGCCCGGGATCTGCAGCACGCCCACCCGCACCGGACTGTTGCGGAACAGCTCCAGCGAGCGGAGGGTGGCCTTCTGGCCCGCCTCGTCGGAGTCGTAGCTGAGGATGACCTCATCGGCATACTGGCTGATGAGCTTGATCTGGTCGGGCGTCAGGGCCGTGCCGCAGGCGCAGACAGCGGTGTCGATGCCCGCCTGATGCATGGAGATGACATCCATGTAGCCCTCGCAGAGGACGTACCGATGGGAGGCGCTCCGCTTTGCGATCTGGAGCGCGAACACCGTGTCCGACTTGTGGTAGACCAGCGTTTCGGGGCTGTTGACGTACTTGGGCTTGGAGTCGTCCAGCACACGGCCGCCGAAGGCGATGATGTTGCCCCGCAGATCGAAGATGGGGGTCATGACCCGCCGCCAGAACAGGCAGTAGATGCGGCCCGACTGGCTCCGCTTGAACAGGCCGCTGGCGTCCAGCTCCTGCTGGTTGTAGCCCTTGTCCCGGAGATGCTGGTAGAGCGCCTGCCCGTCGTCGGGGGCGTAGCCCAGCCCGAAGCGGTTGATGGTCTTGTCGTCGAGGCCGCGCCGACGCCAGTAGGCACGGGCCTGCCGGGCCTCCTCCACGGTGGAGTTGAGGCAGGCGTGGAAGAAGCGGGCCGCGTCCTTGTTCATGGTGAGGATGCGGCTGCGCAGACGGCCCGTCTTGTCGTCCTCGGTGGGCTCGGGCATACCGGCCCGCTGGGCCAGCAGCTTGACGGCCTCCACGTAATCGATGCTGTTTATCTTTTTGGTAAAGGTCACCGCATCGCCGCCTGCACCGCAGCCAAAGCAATAGAAGCTCTGGGTGTCCGGATAGACGTAGAACGAGGGGGTCTTCTCGCTGTGGAAGGGACACAGACCGCCGTAGAGCCGGCCCTTCCGCTTGAGCTGGACATAGCCGCCCACCAGCTCCACGATGTCGGTGCGGCGGGTCAGCTCTTCAATATATTCGTGTGGGATCATAAAGATGTTCGGCGCTCCTTTTTACAAAACGTGCCACTTGCGAGGCACAAAGACGTCCTCAAAGGTCCGGATGGCAAATTCGTCGCTCATGCCGCTGATATAGTCGGTGACGGCCCGCTCGGGGTCGTCCTGATAGGCAAGCTGGACGTAGAAGTTGGACATCTGGTCCACATGGGCCAGATAATACTCGTACAGCTCCCCAATGACCTTGTCCACCTTCTGCTCCTCGGCCTTGGCGGTCTTGTCCACATACACGGTGGCATACATGAAGTCCCGCAGGGCGAGGAAGGCTTCATTCTCCTCCGCGCCGACTGCCACATCCCCGTCGCTGTGGGCGAGGATGCTGTTTATCATGGTGGTGATGCGGGCGGACTTCGTCCGGCCCAGCACGGCGGTGCAGTCCTTCGGCAGGGTGGCCGGGTCCAGCACACCGGCCCGGACGGCGTCCTCGATGTCGTGGTTGACGTAGGCGATCTGGTCGGCCATCCGCACGATGCGGCCCTCGGGCGTCGCGGCCCATCTGCCTTTTGTGTGAGTGACGATGCCGTTGCGCACCTCCCAGGTCAGGTTGAGGCCCTGCCCGTCCTTCTCGAGCTTGTCCACCACCCGCAGGCTCTGCATATAGTGCTTGAAGCCGCCGGGCGTGAGCTTATCCAGCGCCCGCTCTCCGGCGTGGCCGAAGGGGGTGTGGCCGAGGTCGTGGGCGAGGCTGATGGCCTCGGTCAGGTCCTCATTGAGCCGCAGCGCCCGGGCGATGGTGCGGGCGATCTGGGAGACTTCCAGCGTGTGGGTCAGGCGGGTGCGGTAGAGGTCGCCCTCCGGCGAGAGGAAGACCTGCGTTTTCTGCTTGAGCCGCCGGAACGCCTTGCAGTGGAGCACCCGGTCGCGGTCCCGCTGGAACACAGGGCGGATGGGGTCCTGTTCCTCCGGCCTCTGCCTGCCCCGGCTTGCATCGCTGAACGTCGCCCATGGGGCCAGCGTCAGCCGCTCGATCTCTTCGGTGCGTGTGCGCACATCCATCCTGTGTCCCTCCTTTTTCTCTCGTTTTCCCTCCTCTCCGCGCGCGGCCGATCCCAATGCCGCGTCTGCGGCTATTGTAACCGATTCGCCCTGTCGAAGGGGGAAAATCCGTGTATCTTCGTCAGAAAATGTTTCGACTTGTCATTTGGTAATTTTTGGTATTTATCATTTTTCTGTCTGGTTTCGACGCTGCCGTGGGCGAAACCTCTCCGTCTGCGCCTCTGGCGCAGCCACCTCCCCTATCGAGGGGAGGCTTTGGCATGTCGGTCAAGTTCCCACTGAACGAGCAAAGTTTATTCGTTTCGTGGGCTGTAGTGCTCCGCTGTCCAGGGCAGCGGCAGCTTGACAAGGTGCGTTGTCCAGAAGCTGCTGCCCTCTGTAGCAAGGCCCGCCCTTTTGCGCCATATCGGACCTCGGGCGTCCAGCGCAGAGCTGCCCGGCCTGCCAAGGGCTCCCCTACCAGGGGAGCTGTCTGCGAAGCAGACTGAGAGGTTCTACCGGTAAAGCGCTCTTAAAACGCCGCATAGAACGGCTCGCTCACGGTGACATTGGCCGTGCCTCTTGTCAGCTCCTGCAGCTGCGTCAGCAGCGGCCCTTCGGTATGCTCCGGCATCTGCCAGCGGAGGGTGACTTTATCGGTGAACTCCGGTTCGGCCAGCTTGCCGCCCGCCGCCCTGATGAGCAGGTCTGCCCGCTCATAGAGGCCGTAGTCCACCGTCACATCCAGCGCCACCACGCTGCGCACCATCACCACCTCGGCGGCTTCCAGTGCGCGGGACGCGGCGGTGGTGTAGGCCCGGACGAGGCCGCCGGTCCCCAGCAGCACGCCGCCGAAGTAGCGTGTGATGACCACGATGAGGTCGGTCAGTCCGCTGTGCTGCAAGACCTCCAGGGCAGGCGTTCCCGCTGTCTTGGCCGGTTCGCCGTCGTCGGAGTAGCGCTCCCGGCTCCCCTCCCGCAGGCGGTAGGCATAGACATTGTGGCGGGCGGTACGGTTGGCCGCGCGCACCTGCTCGAGGAAGGCCACGGCCTTCTCCTCGCTGTCTGCAAAGGAGAGCTGCGCAATGAAGCGGCTCTTCTTCTCTTCGTATTCTCCGATGGCTGTTCCCCGGATGGTGCGGTAATCCTCCACGCTGAATCCTCCTGCTGTGTTTCTATATAAGATAAGTATAGCATAAATCGGCGGAAAGAAAAAGCCCGCCCGTGCCTGAACCGCCCCAAGATTAGTAGACATGAATAAAAAGCGCCCTGTGTAGGGTGTGCC